>Ga0213869_10000897_pt1 | contig 22911 bp, 13 predicted proteins | sample PICome_10_FD_160083 | JGI IMG/M metagenome (GOLD analysis project Ga0213869, IMG submission 160083) | Coastal seawater microbial communities near Pivers Island, North Carolina, United States - PICO132 | ecosystem: Environmental > Aquatic > Marine > Coastal | place: USA: North Carolina...
AATTGAAAGACTTATTATTGATGTTAAGTCGAGGAAAATTATAAAACTCAATATAAACAATGATTTTCAGCGATCAACAACAACTGATCATATTGCAGGAAGAGATGGTGAATTTCTTGATACTCAATGGAGTGATGATTCCTCAAAGTTAGCATTTATTTCAACCTCAAGAGATCATAAAGAAGCACATTTGCAAATTGCTGATTCAAAAACCGGAGATGTTTTTTCAGTATTTAAAGAAAATGTTAAAACTTATTATGAGTCTGGTGTAAGAGCTGAAAATTGGAAAGTCTTATTTGATTCTAATGAATTTATTTGGTATTCTGAAAAAGACAATTGGGGACATCTTTATTTGTATGACTTATCAACTAAAAAATTAAAAAACAGAATAACGTCTGGAAATTGGTTAGTTAGAAAAATTATGCACATCGATTTCATTAATCGTGAAATAATTTTTACTGCTGGTGGAAGAGAGAAAGGAAATCCATATCACATCTACTTATATAAAATTAATTTTGATGGTAATAAATTAATTTGTTTGACACCTGAAAGAGGTTCCCATTCTATAAGCTCATCCCCAAATTGGAACTATTTTGTAACAACTTATTCAACCACCAATACTTCACCAATTTCAATTTTAAAAGATAGAAATGGGAAAAACCTACTACAACTAGCAAGTTCAAACACCGATGAGCTAATAAAAAATGGATGGCAAGAACCTTTAGAATTTAATGTAAAAGCCAGGGATGATAAAACAGATTTATTTGGAATTATGTATTTGCCAAGTGATTATAAAAAAAATAAAAAATATCCTATTTTAAATTACATATATCCTGGTCCTCAATCAGGAAGCGTAGGCAACTATTCATTTATTGTTTCAAGAAAAGATTTTCAGTCTTTAGCTGAGCTTGGTTTCATTGTTGTTAGTGTTGATGCCATGGGGACACCAGGAAGATCAAAATCCTTTCATGATGCTTATTACGGAAATATGGGCGACAATGGGATTCCTGATAATATTTATGCTATTCAACAACTTGCAAATAAATATTCATTTATGGATATTTCAAAAGTTGGTATTTGGGGTCATTCCGGAGGTGGTTTTGCTTCTACAGCTGCGATTCTAAAATATCCTGATTTTTATGATGTAGCTGTTTCTACGTCTGGAAATCACGATAATAGAAATTACATCGCAGATTGGGGTGAAAAATGGCATGGTTTGTTAAAACCTTTGGGTTTAAGCAAAAACGACGGGAAATTAGATTTTGATATTTCTAAATCAAATTATGATATCCAGGCAAATCAACTTTTAGTTAATAATCTTAATGGCAAATTACTTTTAGCTCATGGATTATTGGATGACAATGTTCCTCCATCAAGTACATTTTTAGTTGTTGATGCACTAATCAATGCAAATAAAGATTTTGACCTAATTTTATTTCCAAACAAAAGGCACTCTTATGGAAATTCAAATAATTACATGACAAGAAGAAAGTGGGATTATTTTGTAAAACATTTGAAAAATATTAATCCACCTAAAAATTTTTCTTTTGACTGATGTCTAACAACTCATTTTTAAACTCATTATAATTTTTTATTCGAATAGAATTTTTATTTTTTTTTATTAATTCTTTAATTAATTTAGGTTTTTTTAGTTTGATATCTAAAGATTTTTCAACATCTTCAGAAAATTTAATAGGGTGGGCTGTTTCAAAAAATATTCCTGTTGAATTTAAATTTTTATTTAGGTATTTCTTTAAGCCTAAGTATCCAACTGCACCATGTGGATCCAAGATATAGTTATGTCTATTGTAAACATTTGTTATAGCTTCTAATGTTTGTGTGTCGTTGAAACTATAAGAAGAAAAGAAATTTTTAAGTTTTTTAAAATCATTATTGAAAATTTCTAAAATTCTCACAAAGTTACTTGGCTCTCCAACATCCATTGCATTGGAAATAGTTCTAATCGAGGGCTTTGGAGAATATTTTCCTGTTTTTAAATATTTAGGTACGGTATCGTTTATATTAGTGCTTGCAATAAAATGATTGATAGGCAACCCTAATTTCGTTGATATTATTCCTGCACAAATATTTCCAAAATTTCCACTGGGTACACTTATTGACAAATCTTTATTATTATTTTCTTTTAAAAACTCTTTGTATGCAAAAAAATAATAAAATGACTGAGGAAGCCATCTAGCTACATTAATTGAATTAGCAGAAGTAAGGTTGAGTAGCTTAGTAAAGTCTTTGTCTAAAAAAGCTTTTTTAACCATTTTTTGGCAATCATCAAAAGTTCCATCAACTTCAAATGCTAGAATATTTTTTTTATTTGTTGTAAGCTGTTTCTCTTGTATTTCGCTTACTCGTCCACGTGGATATAATATTACAACATGGGTTCCATCAACACCCAAAAATCCATTAGCAACAGCAGCTCCTGTATCTCCAGAGGTTGCCACTAAAATTGTTGAATTATATTTGTTTTTTTGATTAAAATAATTTAGACAATTAGCCATGAATTTTGCTCCAACATCTTTGAATGCTAATGTTGGACCATGAAAAAGTTCAACAACTCTGATGTTTTTTTTAATTTTGATTAATGGAAAATCAAACGTCAAAGTATTCTTAATAATTTTATCAATATTATTTTTATCTATTGAATCTCCAATAAATTGATTAATAACTTCAAATGCAATTTGATGATTAGATTTTTCTGTAATTTTTTGGTAAAAATTGTTACTCAAAGGTTTAATATTCTCTGGAAAATAAAGACCACCGTCATCAGCAAGACCTTTTTTTACCGCAGTTTCAAAATTTACTTTTTTAGAAATTTTGTTTAAGCTTTTATATAGCATAAATTATTTAGATTCAATTATTTGAATTCCTTTATTATTTAAGTAGGAGGTATGAATATCAAAATTAACATTCAATTTTTTATAAATTATTTCAAAAGACTTTCCAATTATTTTGGCTTGTGAAATTCCTTTTGATAGTGCAAAAACAGATGGGCCAGATCCAGAAATCCCGAAACCAAGAGCATTATTTTTAAAACTACTCTGCTTTAATTTTTCAAAATTTGGAATTAATATTGATCTAAGTGGCTCAATAACAAAATCTTTCATAGATCTACTTAATAAATTATAATCTTCAGTGTATAGAGCACTTACAAACGCACCAAGATTAGCAGATTGTTTTACCATATTTTTTAGAGAAACATTTTTTTTTACTAATGCACGAGAGTCAGATGTTTTAACTTCTATTTGAGGATGTAGGATAGTGAATGCTAAATTTATAGGGCTGTTTAGTTTAATGATGTCATTTTTTTCTCTAACAAAAGTGAATCCCCCAAGTAAAACTGCTGCTACATTATCAGCAATAGGACTTCCGCATGCAGCCTTTTCTCCAAGTATTGCATATTTTATTAATTCCTTTTTGGAAAATGGTTTTCCTAATAATTCGTTGATTGCATAAACACTACCTGCTGCACTAGCGGCACTACTTCCAATACCACTTCCTGGTTTTATTCCCTTTTTAATTTCAATTTCGAAGCCGTTTTTGTAATTAAGATCTTTTAACAAGGCGCAAGCTGATACACCTGCTACATTTTTATTTATGTCCTTTGTTAATTTTTGGCCTGAAATTTTAGTGATTCTTATGCCTTTTTTATTCGTTTTTCTAACAATTATTTCATCACCAATCCCACCTAAACATGCTCCTAAAATATCATATCCACATGAGAGGTTTGCAACGCTTGCTGGAGAAAATATTTTAATTTCATTCATTTTATCTTTTCCCAATTTTAATAATATCACCAAAAATTCCAGCAGCTGTTACGTCAGCTCCAGCTCCAGCTCCTTTAACAATTAATGGTTGGGTATGGTATCTATCTGTAAAAAATAATACAATATTATCACTCCCCTCTAAATTATAAAAATCATGTTCTTTTTTAATTAATTTTAAACCAACGCTAGCTTTATTTTTATTGAGCTCAGCTACGTATTTTATTTTTGATTGTTTCTCGTTTGCTTTATCTAATATATCATCAAAGTGCTTTGAGTTTTTTGAAAGGGATTCTAGAAAATCATTATTATTTTTTGTGTTCAAACAATTTTTAGGAAGAAATGAATTATTTAAAATATCAGATAACTCTAATTTCTTTCCAGAAACTCTAGCCAAAATTAAAATTTTTCTAGCCACATCTATTCCACTTAAATCAATCTTAGGATCAGGTTCAGTGTAACCTTCATCCATTGCGCTTTTAACTACATTAGAGAAGGAATTTTTATGCTTGAAATTATTAAAGATATAATTTAAACTTCCCGATAATACTGCTTGGATTGATTTAATTCTATCTCCTGATGCGATAAGGTTATTTAGAGTATCAATTATTGGAAGTCCAGCACCAACATTAGTTTCAAATAAAAATGATGAACTATATTGCTGTGCTAAATCTATTAAGTGTTTATAATTAGAAAAATCATCAGAGCAGGCAATTTTATTGCAGGTAACTACACTTATACTACTTTTTAAATAATCTTTATAATTTTTAGATATTAATTCACTCGCTGTGTTGTCAATAAAAATGCTATTTCTTAGGTTTAGTTTTTTACATTTTTTAAAAAACTCTATTTCATTTGCTTTTTTTCCTTTTATTAACTCATTTGACCAATTATCAATGTTTAATCCGGATTTTTTAAAAATCATCTTTCTAGAATTAGAAATTCCAACAATTTTGATTTGAATCTGTAGATTTTTTTTAAGGTAATTTTCTTGTTTTGAAATTTGTTCTAACAATTTTCTTCCAACATTACCAACTCCAGTAACAAACAAGTTTAATTGTTTGATGTTTTTTTCAAAAAATTTTTCGTGTAAAGTGTTTAGAGCTTTCTTAACATCTTTTTGACTAATTACAGCAGTTATATTTCTTTCAGAAGCCCCTTGAGAAATTGCTTTTACGTTTATATTATTAAACCCAAATACACTAAACATTTTTCCGCTGATACCCTGATGATTTTTCATTTTATCACCAACCAAAGCTATTATTGCAAGGTTTCTTTCCGTTTTTAAGGGTTTAATAATATTGTTAATTATTTCAAAATTAAATTCCTCTTCAATTATTTTTTCAGCTCTATTGCATTCATCTTCCTTTATCCCAACACATATTGAGTGCTCCGATGATGCCTGAGTTATCATTATTATATTAATATTGTTTAAGGATAAAACATCAAATAATTTTTTAGAAAATCCTGGTGAACCAATCATTCCACTGCCCTCAAGAGTTAAAAGAGAAATTTCTTGAATATGACTAATTCCTTTAACTATATTGAATCTTGAATTATTTATATTTGAAATTTCTGTTCCTTTATCATTAGGACTAAAAGTGTTTTTTATAGTGATTGGGATATTTCGATTCATCACGGGTTGTATAGTTGGTGGAAAAATTACTTTTGCACCAAAGTGTGATAGTTCCATAGCCTCTTGATATGAAAGGGAATCAATGGAAATGGCTTGTTTTACAATTCTAGGATTAGCAGTGTACATTCCACTAACATCTGTCCAAATATCTAATTTTTTTGCGACGCAAATAGAGGCAATTATGGAGGCAGAGTAATCAGAACCACCTCTTCCAAGGGTAACATCATTTCCAAAATTATCTCTTGCAATAAATCCTGGCATTATTACTATTCTTTGTTTTACATTTTTATAAAATAGATCCCATTTTTTTTTTGTTAAATCAAAGTCAACCTGGTTATTATTAACTTTAACAAGCTTGGTAGTTATTATTTCTCTAGAATCTTTAACTAAAAAATCTAATCCTCTTGATTCACCTAATTTCCCTATGATATGGTGAGACATTAATTCGCCAAAACCTGCTATTGTTGCAGAGGATTTATTACTAAATTCTTTCAAATTATAAACACCCTCCAAAATACTTTCTAGATGATTTAAATTTTGTTGAACAAAACTTAATATTGGACTTTGATTATTTATATCAAATAATGATTTGCAAATGTGAAGGTGCTTTTCTTTAATTTCTTCTAGTTTATTTAAATATTCTTTATTTTGTAAACTAGCTAATTTTCCACATTCCAATAAAAGATTAGTAATTCCTCCAAAAGCCGAAAAAAATACAATGACATTACCTTTATAGTTATTAATTATTCTTAACGATTTTTCAATATTTTTAGAACTTGATATAGATGAACCACCAAATTTTATTACTATCATTACAATAAGTTTAACTCTCTTTCAAACCTAAAAAAAATAACACTCTTATTTGAGGTGGTATGGTTTTTTTTTATGTAAAATAGGAATTTGATAATATTAAGTTAAATAAAGGATATAAAGCTGATAATTAGATAATAAAAAAACTTTATTTTAATTAATTTGGCAAAATTTAATGTTTATTTAGCGGGATTAGTTGACAGTTTTTTAAAATTACTTCTTATTTGTTGCTAAGTTTTCAGACTTACCATCCCAATCAATCTTTATTTTATCGCCAGTTTTTAATTTTTCTTTAACTATTTCTTCGGCTAAAAGATCTTCAACATATTTTTGGATGGCTCTTTTAAGCGGTCTAGCACCGTACTTCTTATCATATCCCTTGTCACATAAGAAACTCAGTGCTTTTGCAGTAATTTTAACATTATATCCAAGTTCTCTTGTTCTATCAACAAGAGTTTTAAGTTCTAATTCAATAATTTTCTTTAAATCCTCTTTTTCTAAGCTATTGAAAATAACAATTTCATCAACTCTGTTTAAGAACTCAGGAGAGAAGGCTTTTTTTAATGATTTTTCAATTGTACTTCTAATATTTTTTGATTCTTGTGCCAATAATGAATCAGTTCCAAACCCTACACCATTACCAAAATCTTTAACCTCTCTAGCACCTAAATTCGAGGTCATAATAATTACAGTATTTTTAAAATCAACTTTTCTACCCAAACTGTCAGTTAATGTGCCTTCATCTAAAACCTGAAGCAACATATTAAACACATCAGGATGAGCTTTTTCTACTTCATCAAGTAAAATGACACTATACGGTTTTCTTCTAACTTTTTCTGTTAATTGACCTCCTTCTTCATATCCAACGTAACCAGGTGGTGCACCAATTAATCTCGATACTGCAAATTTTTCCATGTACTCGCTCATGTCTACCCTGATGAGTGAATCGGCTCCATTAAAAAGTTCAGCAGAAAGAATTTTAGCAAGTTGTGTTTTTCCAACACCTGTTTGTCCTAAAAATATAAAAGAACCAATGGGCTTGTTTGGATCTTTAATTCCTGCTCTATTTCTTTGAATAGCTTTCACAACTTTCATTACTGCATCTTCTTGACCAATTACCCTTCCGGAAATTTTATTATCTAGATTAGATAGCTGATTTAATTCAGCTTTGGCTATTTTATTTATTGGAATTCCTGTCATCATTGAAACAACTTTCGAAATATCATCTTCAGAAACTGTTTCTCTATGCTGTTTTAAATCCTCTTGCCATTTCTCTTGAGCTAATAATAATTCTTTCTCTATTCTTTTTTCATCATCTCTTAATTTAGCAGCTTCTTCATATTTTTGTTTTTTAACAACAGTATTTTTATTTTCTCTGACCTTTTCAAGATTCTCTTCCATTTCAACAATATTTTTTGGAACATTCATATTAGTAATATGAACTCTTGAACCTGCTTCGTCCATAGCATCTATTGCTTTATCTGGAAGAAAACGGTCAGAAATATACCTATCAGTTAATTTTACACAAGCCACGATAGCTTCATCAGTAAAATTGACGTTATGGTGAGATTCGTATTTATCTTTAATGTTTTTAAGAATTTCAATTGTCTCTTCAATGTTTGTAGGTTTAACAATAATTTTTTGAAATCTTCTCTCCAATGCCCCGTCTTTTTCAATGTATTGTCTATATTCATCAAGTGTTGTAGCTCCTATACATTGAATTTCTCCTCTTGCAAGAGCAGGTTTAAACATATTTGAGGCGTCTAGACTTCCAGTAGCTCCTCCAGCACCAACAATGGTATGAATTTCATCTATAAATAAAATTATATCATCATTTTTTTCAATTTCGTTCATAACAGCTTTCATTCTTTCTTCGAACTGCCCCCTGTATTTAGTTCCTGCAACGATACTTGCCAAATCAAGTGTTACCACTCTTTTGTTATAAAGAATCCTAGAAACCTTTTTTTCAACAATTCTTAGTGCTAAACCCTCAGCTATTGCAGACTTCCCAACACCAGGTTCACCAATAAGTAATGGATTATTTTTTTTCCTTCTGCTTAATATTTGGGATACTCTTTCAATCTCTTTTTCTCTACCAATAACAGGGTCTAACTTACCTTTTATTGCAAATGAAGTTAAATCTCTCCCAAAATTATCTAAAACAGGTGTTTTTGATTTAGCTTTTACTTTACTATCAGTTTTAATAGTAAACGGATTTTCTTCAATCGGACTATCCTCGTCTTTTGAATCATCAGGAAATGTTTCAGATGTTGGTAAGTTTGAGTAATTTTCATCAGATTCTGTAAGCATGTACTTGAATTGTTCTTTAATAGTTTCATAATCCAACTGAAGTTTGATTAAAAGTTTAGCGGTTGGATCATTTTCATTTCTTAAAATACAAAGCAAAAGATGCGCTGTATTTATAGATTTTCCCTGAAAGAGTTTCGCTTCAAGAAATGTAGTTTTTAAAGCTCTTTCAGCCTGTCTTGTTAAGTGTAAATTTTTTTTATGATTTTGGCCAAAATCGTTTATTGGATTTGGTGGACTTAAGATTTCAACTTTTTTTCTAAGGTAATCCAAATCAACTTCTAAAGAATTTAGTATTGATATAGCTTTTCCACCACCATCTCGCAACATTCCAAGTAGTAAGTGTTCAGTTCCAATAAAATCATGACCAAGCCTTAGCGCTTCTTCTTTACTGTAAGTTATTACATCTTTTACTCTTGATGAAAAATTATCGTCCATTTAATAATGTATGTATAAAATTATTTACTTATCAAAAGTAAATAGACAAAAAAAATAAATTAATTGCAAGTTTTTTATTCTGTAATTACAGATTTATTTTTAATATAATATGTTAATAAAATTATTTAAAATATAAAATCAAAGCGAGTTTATCTCTGAGGCAATTATTATATTTGATTTATTAAAATAAATTAGTTTTATGAGTGACGGAGAAAAACTTATTCCAATAAATATAGAGGATGCTATGAAATCCGCATACATTGATTATTCAATGTCTGTAATAGTCTCAAGGGCACTTCCTGATGTAAGAGATGGACTAAAGCCAGTACACAGAAGAGTACTTTACGGAATGCATCAACTAGGTTTAAAATCATCAAGTAAATTTAAAAAATCAGCCTTTATTGTTGGAGAGGTACTAGGAAAATACCATCCTCACGGAGACTCGTCTGTCTATGATACAATGGTAAGGATGGCTCAGGACTGGAGTCTTAGGTATTTGATGGTTGACGGTCAAGGTAACTATGGTTCTGTTGATGGTGACAGCCCTGCAGCAATGCGTTATACTGAAGCACGTATGCAAAAAATATCTGAAGAAATGGTTGCTGATTTAGATAAAGAAACAGTTGATCATCAGTTAAATTATGATGACTCAATTATGGAACCTACTGTTTTACCTACTAAAATTCCTAATTTATTGGTCAATGGAGCTTCTGGAATTGCTGTTGGAATGGCAACTAACATGCCTCCTCATAATATTTCAGAAGTTATTAATGGTACAATAGCTTTCATTCAAAATAATGATATTACAATTGATGAATTAATTGAACATGTTAAAGCACCTGATTTTCCGACAGGTGGTATTATCTATGGATATGACGGAGTTAAAGAAGCTTTTCACACAGGAAGAGGAAGGATTGTAATGCGTGCAAAAGCTGAAATTGAAGAAGTCAATGGAAGAGAATGTATAATAGTAACTGAAATACCTTATCAAGTTAACAAAGCAGAAATGATTAAGAAGACTGCTGAAATGATTAATGATAAAAAAATTGAAGGTATTTCTACAATTAGAGACGAATCAGACAGAAAAGGAATGCGTATTGTTTACGTTTTGAAAAGAGATGCAATTCCAAATATAGTTTTAAACACTTTATACAAGTATACGCCATTACAATCTTCTTTCAGCGTTAACAATATAGCTTTAGTTAAAGGAAGACCTCAAATGCTTAATCTTAAAGAAATGATTAGCCATTTTGTTGATCACAGACATGATGTAGTGGTTAGAAGAACAAAATTTGAATTAAGAAAAGCTGAAGAGAGAGCTCATATTTTGGAAGGTTTAATCATAGCTTCTGATAATATTGATAAAGTTATTTCTTTGATTAGATCCTCATCAAATGCTGATCAAGCTAAAGAAAAGTTAATTAGCGAATTTAAGCTTAGCGAAATTCAGTCGAAAGCTATTGTCGAAATGAGATTAAGACAACTAACGGGCTTAGAACAAGATAAATTAAGATCAGAATTTGATGATTTAATGAATACTATTAAAGACTTGAAAGATATTTTAGAAAGTAAGGACCGAAGAATGGATATCATCAAATCGGAACTTACTGATATATTAACAAAGTATGGCGACAATAGAAGATCAATCATTGAATATGCTGGAGGTGATCTTAGTATTGAGGATATGATTCCTGACGAGAAAGTTGTTTTAACAATTTCAAATGCAGGTTACATTAAAAGAACACCACTTGTTGAATATAAAACCCAGCATAGAGGGGGAGTTGGACAAAAAGCATCAACAACAAGAAATGAAGATTTTTTAGAACATTTATTTGTTGGAACTAATCATCAATACATGCTCTTTTTTACACAAAAGGGAAAATGTTTTTGGATGAGAGTTTATGAAATTCCTGAGGGAAGTAAAACATCTAAGGGAAGAGCAATTCAAAATTTAATTAATATAGAGCAAGATGATGAAGTGAAAGCTTTTATTTGTACACAAGACTTGAAAGATGAGGAATATATTAATAGTCATTTTGTTATCATGGCTACTAAAAACGGTCAAGTTAAAAAAACATCATTAGAACAATATTCAAGGCCTAGGTCTAACGGAATAAATGCAATAACCATTAAAGATGACGACGAGTTATTAGAAGCTAAATTAACAACTGGAAATTCTCAGGTTTTATTAGCTGTCGAATCTGGAAAATGTATAAGATTTGAGGAAAGCAAAACTCGACCCATGGGCAGAAATGCATCAGGTGTAAGAGGAATAAGACTAAAGGATGATAAAGACAAAGTGGTTGGTATGATATCAGTTAATGATATGGATAACGACATATTAGTAGTTTCTGAAAATGGATATGGGAAAAGATCTAGTTTGGATGCTTACAGAATAACTAACAGAGGCGGAAAGGGAGTTAAAACAATATCCATTACTGAAAAAACAGGTAAATTAGTTTCTCTTAAAAATGTTACGGACAATGATGATTTAATGATTATAAATAAATCAGGAATTGCCATTAGAATGGAAGTTGCTTCATTAAGAGTTATGGGTAGAGCTACACAAGGAGTTAAACTAATTAATTTAAAAGAAAACGATTCAATTGCAGCTGTAGCAAAAGTTGTTCATGATGACGATGATGTTCAAGATTTGGAAGATATTGATGTTAGTATTACAGATCAAAGCTCAGATGAAATAAATAATGGTTTAAAATAATTTTAAAGATGAAATATATTGTTATATCAATTTTAATGTTAACCACATTTTTTAGTTTTTCCCAAAAAAAGGAGTTAAGAAATGCTGAAAAAAGGTTAGATGAAGGTTTTTACAACGAGGCTTTAGATATTCTTTCTCAAGTTGAAGGTTTAATTTCGTCCTCCGATCAAAAATATCAAGCACAATATTATTATTTACTTGGATGGGCAGAAAAAGGTGATAATAACTTTAACAATGCTATTCCCAATCTTAGAAAAGCTATTGATTTAGATAAATTGAATAAGTACAAACAAAATGCCCAAGTTTTTATTGATCAAATTGAAATTGAATTAGTTAATTCTGCAGTAGAAGACAACAAAAACGAGAAATTTTTAAGTGCCTCAAAAAAATTATACGATGCTTATTTAATTAACCCTGATGGCACTGGTAATATTGATTATTTATACTTTGCAGCATCAAGTTCTGTAAATGGCAAAGACTATAAGTTAGCTTTAGAATATTATAATTTGTTAAAAGATATGGGTTATACTGGTATTGTCACAGAATATTTCGTGACCCCTGTAGAAACTCAAGTCGAACAAAAAGTTAGCGAAACTGAATTCAATCTTTTCAAAAAATCAAAAGATTATATTAATCCTAGATCTGGTGATACAGAATCAAGACTTCCAGAGATAGTAAAGAATATTGCTTTGATTTATGTGCAACTGGGAGAAACTGATAAAGCTATTGCTGCAATTAAAGATGCCAGGAAAATCAATCCTGAGGATTTAAATCTTTTACTTTCCGAGGCTGATTTGTATATGAAACTTGGGGATAAAGACATGTTTAAGGTTCTGATGCAAGAGGCTATCAAAAGAGATCCAGAAAATGCTATTTTATATTATAATTTAGGTGTGATTAATACGGAACAAGGACAGTTTGAGGATGCTATTAACTACTATAAAAAATCTATAGAGTTAGATCCAACATATGAAGCATCTTACTTAAATTTAGTTGGACTAATTTTGGAAGGAGAGGCTCCTTTAGTTGATCAAATGAATGAACTGGCCACTTCCACTAAAAGAAGTGATTACGAAAAATACGATAGATTAAAAGCTGAAAGAGAAGAGTTGTATAAATCTTGTTTACCATTTTTAGAAAAGCTCATTGATATCAGTCCTAATAATATTGAAGCTCTTAAAACTGCAAAAAATATATATTACACTGTAGGAGAAAATGAAAAATTTAAATTAATGTCTTCTAAAATTAATGAACTAGAAAATTAATACTCTCTAAATTCTACTATTTTGTGAGTTAATTTTCTACTATCTAAATTTATAATACCCCTATCATTAATAATATCAATCCTTATTTTTCCAAAGGCGTGTATTATTTCATTTTTGTTCAACATTATTCCTACATGAGTAATTTCCTTAATAGAGTTTCCAAAGAAAGCCAAGTTTCCTGGATTGATTTTTGAAGAATCAATTTTTTTTCCTTGAAGAGCTTGTTGTCTGGCATCTCTGTCAATTTCAAGACCACAAATTCTATAAATTAATTGTGAAAATCCAGAACAGTCAATACCACTTGTAATTCTGCCTCCCCATAAATAGGGTGATTCCAAAAATAATTTTGCCGTTTTTACAATTTCTGATTTTGTTAATGTTCCTTTTTTTCCCAGATAAATAGTGTTTAATAAAATACAGGAACTAACAACGCATCCTATTGGAATTGAAAATTTTACTCCGTTTTTGTTTGTAACACTCCCATTAACATCTAAACAGTAAATTAATTTATTTTTTTTAAGTGAATTGTAAGTAGACCTTTCAATAAACCTAATTTGAGAATTATTAACCCAGCCAGTATAATTATCATGAGTATTGCATATTTCTGACCACTTTTCCTGTAAATTTATACTTGTAAAAGTTTCGCCGTATAGAAGTTGAGTAACCATTTCACTTTTACTATCAGGATTTTTTCTTACAGGAACAACACTCAAATTACAAATTCCAAATTTTTTCATTTTAGTTCTCCTTTTTTTGTTATCAATAATTTTAAATAAATATTTTTATACTTTTGAAATAATGTAATTTAATGAAAGATAAGTTAAATATTGTTTTTAAACTTCAATCACAGATTTACAAGTTTATTCTTTTTTTATTCTCTGTTGTATTTATCGTCTATTTAATCCCTAAAAATTCAAAATTTCAATATGAATTTGAGGAAGGAAAACCATGGAAATATGAAACATTATTATCTCCCTTTGATTTTTCAATCGAAAAGAGTGTTGATGAAATTGAACTTGAGAAGTTAAATATTTCTAATAAATCAGTTAGATATTTCAAAAAATCCACCATTAATTCCGATTCGATTATTAATACCATTGTTTTAAATATTAAAGAAAAGATTCCATACCTGTATGAGGAGGGTATACAGAGATTAGATAAAATATATTTTCCAGGTCTGGTTAGTGATTTTGTTAATTTTAATAAAGATTCAGTTTATATAACTTCATCTGATTCCAACTTTAAAACAAAGTTCAATGAACTAAATAAAGTTGATGATTTTAATTTCGATTCCATTTCATACAAAACCTTAACTGACTCAATTTTATTTGATTCAATAATTAAATTTAGTCTGTTGCCTAATTTAATATTTGACGAATTAAAAACAGATCTAAATAAAAACAATCTTTTAGGAAAAATATCTTTTTTCAAAGGTTTTGTAAATAGTGGGGAAAGAATAATATCAAGAGGGGAGATTGTTGATTCAGAAAAATTATCAGTGCTTAAATCTTTAAAATCAAAATTTGAATCACAAATTTGGTCTAAATCTAATTACAATTGGATAATTATTGGCTATTCAATTATAGTGGGTACGATATTATTTTTTCTTTTGTTGTTTCTGAGAAAAAATAGATTAAATATCTATTTAGATAATACAAAATTAACTTTCATTTTTTTAATAATTCTAATATTTGTTACAATATCAACCTTCGTTTATAAATTTCAACCCTTCTATATTTACGTTGTTCCTTTATGTTCCATTCCACTTTTAATACGTGCTTTTTTCGACTCAAGATTAGGTTTATTTGTTCATGTACTAACTCTCCTTGTTTTAGGCTTTATAGTTCCAGATAGTTTCCAATTTTTATTTTTACACACTATTGCTGGAATTATTACAATTTTAACTCCCTCAGATCTTTATCAAAGAGCAAATTTATTTATTTCAGTTTCAATTATTACGGGTATATATATAATATCTTACTTTTCAATTACAATAATCATAAATGGAAATATTAGTGATGTTTCTTTAAACATTCCTTTACTTTTTGTTTTTAATGGGCTGGCTACACTTTTTGTTCACCCATTAATATACATATTTGAGAAGATTTTTGGTTTGGTTTCTGATGTTTCACTTTTAGAGCTTACTAACACGAACTCTCCACTTCTAAAAGACCTTTCTGAAAAAGCACCTGGCACTTTTTATCATTCCTTAGCTGTTTCTAATTTGTCTGAAGCTGTAGCTGTACAAATTTCTGCTAATGTAATGCTTGTAAGAGTTGGTGCTTTGTATCATGATATAGGAAAAATGAAAAATCCTAATTATTTTATAGAGAATCAAAGTTCCTCTTTCAACCCCCATGACGAGTTAGAAGCAATTGAAAGTTCGAATATAATAAAGAACCACATTTCAATTGGTATTGAATTAGCAAAAAAAAATCAATTACCTGATAGAGTTATTGATTTTATTAGAACTCATCACGGAACATCAATAATTAGGTTTTTTTACGATAAAGAGTTGAAAAATAATACAAATCCTATTGTTTCTGATTTTCGTTATGTAGGTCCAAAACCTTTTTCAAAGGAAACAGCAATAGTTATGATGGCAGATAGTGTGGAAGCTGCATCTAAAAGTATCAAGGATCCAAATGTTAAATTAATTAATGATTTTGTTGAAAAAATAATTGATAAACAGATAGAGGACAATCAATTTGTTGATTCAGACATCACCTTAAAAGAAATTCAAATTGCAAAAAAAATTTTCAAAGAAAAATTAAATAATATCTATCATTTAAGAGTTGAATATCCTGATTAGTTTTTTTATTTTTGTATTTAAATTCATAAGTTCAGTTGAGAGTAAAACAAATTTATACAGGATGCTTATCACAAGGTGCTTACTTTGTTGAAAGTAATGGTGAGGCAGCAGTAATTGATCCATTAAGAGAGGTTTCACATTACATTGATTTAGCCAATAAATATAAATCGAAGATTAAGTATATTTTTGAAACTCATTTTCATGCTGATTTTGTTAGTGGACATTTGAGTCTAGCTAAAAAGACAGGAGCTTCTATAGTTTTTGGACCAAATGCTAAACCTGAATTTAAAACTATCCTTGCAAATGATAATGAAATATTCAAAATTGGTAATGTCACCTTAACAACTATTTATACTCCTGGACATACTTTAGAAAGCACATCCTTTTTGCTAAAAGATGAAAATGGAATAGAACACTGCATTTTTACAGGAGATACACTTTTTTTAGGAGATGTTGGTATTCCTGATGTAGCTCAAAGATACGCTGGTGTTTCAAAAGAAGAATTAGCAGGTATATTACATGATTCTATTAATAATAGAATAAAACCGCTTCCAAATGATATTTTAGTTTACCCAGGGCATGGTGCAGGCTCTGCTTGTGGCAAGAATATGATGAAAGAAACTGTTGATACTCTTGAAAATCAAAAAAAAATCAATTATTCATTGAACGATTCTCTTAGTAGAGAAGATTTTATTAAGGAGCTTACTGATAATTTACCAGAACCACCAACTTATTTTCCATCTAATGTTAAATTAAATATAGAGGGATGTCTTGATTTTGATGATGTTTTAAAAAATAATTTAAATTCTCTAAATCTTAAGAAATTTAAAGTTTTATCAAATTTAAACGAAACAGTCGTTCTTGATGTTAGAACACCAGATTTGTTTAGTAAAGGTTTTATTCCAGGATCAATATTTATTGGTCTGAATGGACAGTTTGCCCCATGGGTAGGATCTATCTTAAAAGATGTAAATACTCAAATATTAATTGTTTGTGAAAAAAACAAAGAAAAAGAGGTTATAACTAGATTATCTAGAGTTGGTTTTGATAACGTTCTTGGTTATTTAGAAGGGGGTTTTGATTCTTGGAAAAAATCAAATGAAAAAATAGATTATATAAATTCTATTTCAGCTTTAGATTTAAAGAAAATAATTAATAACAAATTAAGTTTATTGGATGTAAGAAAAAATAGTGAAACAAAAAATGGTTTTTTAACAGGTGCTATCAATATTCCTTTAAATGATATTGATTTACATATTTCTAAACTTAATAAATTAAGCACACATTATGTTTATTGTGCGGGTGGATATAGAAGCATGATAGCATGTTCAATATTAAAAAAATCAGGAATCGATAATCTTTTTGATATTAGCGGAGGATTTTCTGAAATTAAAAAAGTTAACTTAAATATTAATTACAAATGAAAAATTTCTCTTTTATTGCAACTATTTTACTAATATTTAGTTCATGTAATAACTCAGGTGATAAGTTTGAAATTCTTGATTATGTGGATTTTAAAAATCAGATTGTAAACAATGTACAATTAATTGATGTAAGGACTAGCGAAGAATTTAATGCTGGACATATTGAGGGTGCTATCAATATTGATTTTAAAAATGAAGAGGTATTTTACCAATCATTTCAGAGATTGAATAAAAAAAATCCTGTCTATGTATATTGTAGATCTGGGAACAGAAGTAAAAAATCAGCTGATAAATTACTTGAGATGGGTTTTTCTAAGGTATACGATTTGAAAGGAGGTTATATTGATTGGAATTTAAATGAGTTGAAGGATAATTAAATTTTAGTCCCGTAAACAATTAAAGTTCCACCCCATTCTTTTTTTTGTCCAACTCTCCAACTTTTTATGTTTTTAAATCCACAGTCTTCGAACATTCTAATCCAATCATTGATAGTTAATAATTTCATTATACTAACATTTGTTTTATCAGGCCAATCATGACAAGATAGGTTTTCTTTATAAAAGTCAATTCCTATTACCAAACGTCCTCTTTTAGTTAACCAATTATCAAAAAAATTTTTTAAAACTATTGATGGTTTTTCAAAATAATACAAAACTTCCATAGAATGAACCAGATCTTTTTTAAATTTAGGTTTCCATGTTAATAAATTAGAACAAAAATATTGATTGTTTATATCTAACCTTTTAGCTTTTTCAATCATTTTTCTTGAACCATCAACTCCGCATGCACTAACGCATAAGTTTAATTTAGATACCATGCGAACTACCCATCCTGTTCCACATCCAGCATCGATAAAACTGAAATTTTTAAAATCTTTCAAAGAAAAATCTAACATTTTAGTCACAGATTCTAAATGATTTTTTTCCATTCCATCATCCTTTCCACTGGCAACCCAATCACTAAATATTTCTATAGGGTGTTTCTTCATAAGCTAAACTTTTTGTTTCGAAAAAATTACGTAGGTTAAATAAAACAAAATAATAATAATAAATTCCCAGTTAACAATATAAAATGGCCAATCGCCGTAAACTAGAGGATTTTTAATATTTGGAGCTTCAGCTAAATACATATAATTAGATCCAATTTTAAAATTTATAGGGATTATTATGGCCATAAAAATGTTTAGTATTAGTAAAAGTTTTAACCAAGAAAATTTTGATAATTTATAATTAAGGTTATAAAACATGTACAGAGGCATGAAAATAATGGTTCCGTGGCTTGTATAGTATTGTATATACTTGAATAAACTTCCATCATAATCATTTATTTGAGCGGTTAAAATCGCCATTAGGCCTCCCCAAAATCCACAGTAAAAAAGAAATTCAAATAATTTCTGATTTTTAGGAATAAAAAGAATAAAGCAAGCTATTAAATTAGAAATAGAGCACAAGTGCAGAGGTAAATTCTCGTAAATATCCCAGGTACCATTATTAACATCTATTATGTGATTTGATAAAGTAATTATTAGCGTAATAACTGAGATAGCTTTAGCAAAAATAATTTTATTTTTTTCTTCAATATATCTCCCAGACCATAAAAAAAATAAAATTAAAATGAATGTGATTGAAAAGTTTCTTAAACCCTCGTATGACATTAAATCTATAATATATGGGGGAAATCTTTGTGTATAAAAGGTTAATATGAAGCTATTCATCAACCTAAATTACTTAAATTAATGTTAATTAAAGTAATTTATAATATTAAATAGAATTTTATCTGCCACAGGATCATCCCCAATATTTTCATAGAGTTTTAAGGTCGACAATAGCATTTTTCCATCATTGTGGTTCACAATTGAAAGGTCAGAACCAGACCATACATCTCCAGAACCAATATAATTTCTTTTCATAATGTTACCATTTGGTATTCGATCAAAAGCTATTGTTTGAACAATGTTTTCACCTTTTAAATCTCTAAAACTAACAGTCGGACCAATGTTTTCATATATATCAGTGAGAGGGATATCTACTGGGAGACCATTGAAGATGGGATGTTTTTTATTGATATGAAGAATCCCATCCCATAGACCTTGAGAAATATTTTTAATTGGATCCATTGGCAATAATTTTTCCCCTTCAATCTTAAATGTTAAATTTTCACCTGTTCTTCGAATAATTCTAGCAGGAGTATTTATATACAGGGCTATTCCACCCTCAGAAACAAATTTATTTACTTTATTTATGGTCCTATTAAATAAAGTGTTGTTTGAGGATTTTACTATTATGTTACCGTCTTTTGATGATTGATTTGTAAGTTTATTATCAAATATCAAGATTGGAATTTTTTTTGAATTTTTTTCATCGAACTTTATAAAATCAATTTCATTAGCCTCTAAAAAATTTGTAATTTTTTTATCATCCTTCAAAATAGCAACCTTTAATCTTTTTTTGCTTTTTAATTTTTCAAAAATGTTAAAATTTTTATTTGATGAACTTAGAATAGTTTTTTTATTATCTGTAATCTCGGTTTGAATTTGATATTCACCTGAGCCAAAGTCATGGAAAGAAACTTCAAATAAATCACTTACTCCATTTTTAAGAGTTTTAAATTGAGATTTATTATAAATAATTTTTTTTCCTTTAAGAATTTTAATATTTAAATTAATTTCCAAGTTATTTTTTTCATTTATCCCTATAAATTTTAAGTTAATTCTCTCATTTTGGTAATAGTTTCTTTTGTCAGATCTGACAACTATTAATCTTTCCTTATTAGCTTCTTTTGTTTTATAATAAGCATCTCCTTTAGGGTTTCTCCACAGGTCTAATAATCCAGCTCCTATTACCCAATCACCAGCTGTAAGGGCATGAACACAATAACCAATAATACTTGGATTTGATCTAATGGCTTCCAACATTCTTTTATTAGCCGTCCCATGTACTTTTTGTTGAAGTTTATAAAAATCTTCTGTTTTTTTAAAAATCTTATTGAGGCCAGTTTTTATTAATGCTTTTTTGATTTCTTTATTATAATTTAAGTGATACAAGTAAGGATAAGTAATAGGATTGCCTTTTTCTTTAAACATTTTTTCATTGTCTTCAAGATTTGGCAGGCTCCCATATCCTATTTCTGAAACATAGGATGGAAGGCTCGGTAAAACGTTTCTTCCTGGTGTTCTGGCATATAGTTGTTTTTGTAAATTCTCTTCTTTTGTATTACCAATTGTCAAAAAACCGTCAAATTTATTTTTATTAATATTAGGTCCAGGATAATTGTGAATATCATTAAATTTAGTAGGTGTTTTTTCGAAGGGAAGAAATAGGTTTGCTCCCTCAGCCCAGCCTCCAGATTCGTCAAGTATCATCCTAGTAGGGTCTAAATCTCTAGCTTTTAATGCCATTGGCTTTAACATATTAGCTAATACTGGTCTTCTAATTTCATTAAACAATTCCCATTGAACAATTGAGACATGATTTCTGTCTCTTAAAATACTCTCTGTTATTTCATTTTCTACACGTCTAGGTAGATACGCTGTTTCTATTGGCATGTCCATACATTCTATAGCCATACTTCCAACTGTTAATATTCCCAGAGAGTCAGCAATTTTTAACCACATTGGAGGGGGTGGTTTTCTCCATGGTCTAATCATATTAAATCCAGCTTTTTTAGCCAACATAATTTCTTTTATTACCATTTCCTTTGAGTCAGGATAGGCTAACTTTACAGGATATAATCCTTCAAAAAATGCTGCTTTTAAATAAATAGGTTTGTTGTTCAAATAAAACTTTTCATTTTTAATTGTAAATTCTCTAAACCCAAATGTCTCTGAAACTTTATCTTCTATTTTGTTTTTTGTTTTTAAATAAGATTTTAACTTATATAGGTTAGGGGAATCCGGAGACCATAGTTGTATAGAATTAAACTTTATTTCCTCATTGATGTTATTTATCCCTGGAGACAATAATATTTCAGTTTCCTTAGAGGCTATTTCATCACCCTCTTGATTAAAAACTTTATTAATAAGTAATGTTTTTTGATTATTATTATTTCTATTTATTATTTTAAAATCCATATCAGATTTTTTTAGATATATATCGGATTTAATAAATAAATCATCAATCATTATTTTTCCTGTAGCTTCTAAATATACATTTTGCCATATTCCACCAGTGTAAGACCCTCGCCACTGCGGGGTTTCCATTTGACCCATTCCGTCAATTGTCTTGTCTTGTATGGTTACAGGACCAACAACTCTTAATATAAGCGTATTGATTTCATCAAAATTTAAGACATGTTCAATATTAAATTTAAAAGGAGAAAAACCACCTTCGTGATATCCAAGAGCATTATCATTTAAATAAACTTCGGATAAATAATTTACTGCATCAAAATTTAAGTGAATTACCTTGTCCTTAAACTCCTTGGGAGCTCTGAATGTTTTTTTATAATATACAACTCCTTCAAAATCTTTTTTATATTCCTCCCAACCACTTGGAACTAAAATTTTCTCTGAATTTAATTTATCAAATCCCTGTATTGTATGAGCCTGTTTTTCTCTACCATTATTTTTTGTATCGTATATAATTTCCCATTCTCCATTTAATGAAATAGGATTATCTCTTTGTTGAGAAAAAGAAATTAATGATATGAGAAATATTATTAAATTTAATTTTTTCATAATTACTTTTTATTTAAAATTTTGAGTCCGTTAGGAACCATTGGATAAGTTATTTCTTTTAAAATCTCCACCATTTCATTTCTTTTAGGATGTGTTTTATTATACAATAAGTTATTCCATTCTTTAGGGTCGGAACTGTTGTTGTACAGTTCCTCGTTTCCAGAATCGTAAATTATATACCTCCAATCTTTTGTTCTAAGGGAATAATGATGATTTGCAGTGTTGTTTTTATTTCTATCAGATGAATAGACGACAGATAATGCACCTTTGGGACCATTCCATTCTTCTTTATTAGGGTTTTCTAAAAATGTTCTTAAGCTATGTCCATCTAAAGGTTTTCCTTTTTCATTTTTTACAGTTTTATTATCAAGACCAGCTAAATCGAGAAGGGTAGGATAGATATCGATTAGCGAAACGGGGTGTTCTACTTTTGAGTTAGGTTTTGAAACACCAGGAGCTCTTATAGTCATTGGTATTCTAGTGCTTTCTTCCCAAGGAGAATTTTTGTAAACATGATCCTTTTCGCCCATAGTCCAACCGTGATCACTAACAAGAATAACAATTGTATTGTCTTTCAATTTTGAATTGTCAATTACCTTCATTACTTGTCCTATGTTATCATCAACTGCCGAAACACAGGCTAGGTAAGCTTGAGTGAATCTTTTTAGACCTTCTTTGGGATCTTTATAAGATTTAACTAGGTTAATGTAGGATTCAATAGACCTAGTTCTACGATCTTTTGTTTCAAATTGATCTTCTAAATGAAAAAAAGTATCATCTTTGTCATTTTCTAAGATATTGGCTAGTTGAATATCCTCAAGTGGATACATATCAAAATATTTTTTTGGAGCTATCAATGGAGTGTGAGGGCGAACAAATCCAACCGCTAAGAAAAAAGGTTTGCCATCATTTGATTTTGCTAGTTTTTTTAGCCTATCCTCAGCCCATTGAGCGTTGATTTCATCAGGGGTTAAATCTCTGTCCTTTTCACTATTATATTTAAATTCTTTATATCCTCTTGAACCGCCGTAAGCCCAAGAAAGCTGTTC
>Ga0213869_10000904_pt1 | contig 22826 bp, 27 predicted proteins | sample PICome_10_FD_160083 | JGI IMG/M metagenome (GOLD analysis project Ga0213869, IMG submission 160083) | Coastal seawater microbial communities near Pivers Island, North Carolina, United States - PICO132 | ecosystem: Environmental > Aquatic > Marine > Coastal | place: USA: North Carolina...
CCTAATGAATCGCTTGATACCGATAATGATGGTATAGGCAACAATGCAGATCAAGACGATGACGGAGACGGAGTCAATGATGCTAATGACGCATTTCCTAATGATCCTAATGAATCGCTTGATACCGATAATGATGGTATAGGCAACAATGCAGATCAAGACGATGACGGAGACGGAGTCAATGATGCTAATGACGCATTTCCTCTTGATCCTAGTAAAACATCAGAAGCTGATAATATTGATACAAACCCACCACAACCATTAGTTACTACTACAACAGTTTATACAATTGGTAATGGATGCAATAATGCTAATAATGCCATATTATCTGGTAAAGGTGCAATGCCCGGACACTTTTATCCAACAGCATCTGGTAATGCTTTTTCTATGAATCGTAAAGCGTATATGAGAACTGCATTGATTGGTCCTAAGGATAATTCCCCACAGGCGGGTAGAAGTTTAGGAAATGGTGTTAACGCTGGAAAACCATTAAATATAACAGATTCATCGTCGCGTACAATGATGCTTCGTTTTAACGCAGTTGGTAAAAGTAGTGTAAATAATTCAGGAGGAGAATTAGCTTTTTCTGGTGAAGATAAAAATGTAGTTAATAGAGCACTTTCCCGCGCAAGAAAAATAGGCGGCGCTGCTCCTCCAAAAAAGGCAATGATAAAATAATAAGTCACTGAAACAATTTCATTAAATTTTCATAATATTCATCTACGTTTTTCGAATGAAAACGCAGATTAATAAGCATAGCCGGAGAAACTACATCATCACGAAGTTTACTGCGAACTCTTCTAGGAATTTCTACACCATAATAGTGTTGAATAACTTGTTCGATCACTGTAATACTGGCATTCTTCATCTCTAATGTCATATCAATGCGACCAGGTCTAACTAATGCCTTATCTATTTTATCATAATGATTGCTAGTAATAATCATAATACGTCCAGGAGTTTCTCGTATACCATCAATGACATTTAAAATAAAGGACAATGTAATTTTATCATTGGTTGCGTCTGTTCCACTTGTAAAATTCATAAGAGAATTCAGATTTGGTACATTATTAACTGAATTAGAAGAAGATAATGATGATGATGAATCATTATTTTTTAAAAACTCATTCTTAATAGCCTTCAATAATTCATCTTTTGTACTACTAGTATTTTCTTGATTTGTTTCGCGTTTTCTTTCCATAATGACATCGGCCATACAATCAATATCTTCAAATACAATGATTTTTTTTTCAAATGAAATAGGATTTTTCGCATTTTTATGAGAATATTCGTTTTCAAAAAAGGCTTGATGAAATTGTCGTTGTGTTTTAATTTTAGATAAAGGAATAACAACTAAATGGCGTTTTAGCTTGTTAGCTATACATTTAATAATGGAAGTTTTTCCAGTACCTGGTGGTCCGTGTAAACCAATTCCTAATGTGTAAGGATGACCTTCACGTTGATACCAATCACGATTATTCTCAAAGAAATCCAATTTATTTATAAGCTGTTCTTTTTCTTCAAAAAAAATCGTATCAAAACGTCGAGAAGAATTAAAACGACATTCATCCCATAATGGCATAGTATTTTCCTTTGAAACATTGTCATATTTCGAAAAATCAACTAACGAATAAATAAAACTTGTATTACGACGCGATTCATAAAGAGTATCCAAATAATTTTCGGTAATTTTATTAACATAATTTTCAAGTTCGTTCATTGTTTTTTTGTATGAATATATTTGGATTTTTACTGTTTCCATTTGTGAACCTTGCACGTTTTTTTTATCATCATTATTTCTTTCTGTCTGCTCTATTGAAACTTTACAGTATATTCCACTTTTCTCTTCAAACTCAAATGATGCTGACTGATCCACTACAAAAATATCATCGCATAGTTTTTTCTCATTCATTTCTGATTGCCTGTCATCATCATCGTCATCATAAGATTCACAATTAGGAAATTCTTTAAATCCATAAATCCCTTTATTTTTATTTTTTTGTAAATGATACCACAATGCACGAAATCTCATACTAAAAAAATTGTTCGTTCGTGGTCGCCAAGAACCTAATGTCAAAATACGCATACCTTCAATAGTTATTGTATTGGCGCGAAAATACGGTATAATATTTCTTCCGTATTGTAAAGCTGTTTTACTAAGATTTTTAACTCTATTGAATAAATTCGGCACTACCATCATTAACATCGTGGAAATTAGCATATTTACCATCTGATTTCCAGTATCTAAATTGGAAAAAATATTCATACGCATTATCATATCAATATTCTCTTCAAAATTAAACATATTACTTACTCTTATGTCTAATAAGTAAAACTAATATATCTGTGTTCGTTCTATTTAAAATGTTTTTCTATAATACATGGCTCGACTTCGCAGACATAGACGTATTCATCCAAGAGGTTGTACTTGTAGAGATTGTGAAGAAAAACAAACCAAAAAGCATTATAATTTAGTTAGGGCAACAGTAGGAGGAATAATCATAATGGCTATCTGTATTTAGGTATAAAGTTATAGACTTACAATTTAGCTAACGAAGACATATCTATTTCATTAAATTCACCACTCTTCCAAATTGTTTCTCCCCCATCTAAATTAATAATATTTCCAGTCATCCAACTCGCGTAATCACTAGTTAGATATGTTGCCAAATTAGCTACCTCTTCTTTTTCGCCCATTCGTTTAATACAAAGATTTTGAATACCCTGCTCTTGAAATGTACCATCTGGGTCCAAGCGCGAAAATGCGCCGTCAGTATAAATAGGTCCGAGTGCAATAGAATTAAAACGCATACCATATTTTGACCATTCTGATGCCAATGATTTAGTAAGATTATTACAAGCGGCTTTTGATAAAGATGATGGTACCACATAGCTCGATCCTGTTTCCGCATAGGTAGTGCTAATATTTAGGAATACACCTGGCTTAGTTGTAAGAATCATTCTTTTACCAATTTCATGAGTGATGGCAAATGTACCTTTCAGAACTATATCCATAATTGAATTCCACGCGTTTTGTGAAAGGTTCTCAGTAAGACAGACAAAATTGCCAGCGGCGTTGTTTACAACTACATCAGGTAAACTATCATCTTCATACATTTGTTCTGCAAAATCAGAGACACCATTGAGGTCTCGGACATCTAATACGCGATAATTAATATTTGGATGAGTTCTTGAAGCCGATTGAAGTCGCTCTTCATTTCTGCTACAAATAACAACGTTAGCTCCCAATTTGGCATAAGATTGTGCCAAAGTAAGACCAATACCTGTTGCTCCACCAGTTACTAGAACTTTTTTACTATTATACAAGTTATGGGTAAGCATCAGGGATGTTTTTGCACGAGGAATCATTATAATAAACCAATATATACAATACATTTTATATACATTATAATTAATAATAATGTTTAACTTTATCGTAAGCCCAAAATCCAGCTGAATTAACAATAATGGCACGTAAAGCACAAACAGAAAATCCGCGCCACAACTGTCCTTGACGCAAAGCATCCAAAAAAGATAAAGAATAATCTGCCATTTGTCGAGATTTAATAACATCTATTGGATAAGTTACGACCCAACTAGTCAATCCAGCAATTCCACCGGCATATAATGGCGATGTTCTCTCTACTAAGTCAAAATAAATTCCCATATAAGCGGATGTTGCTAGGGATTCTCTACCAAATGTGGCTCCTAATCCATTTCCTTTTAAAAATTGTTTATATGGAAATAATTGTATTTTTTGCTTTGTATTTCCATTTTTAACATAGGTTTGATGATATATTTTTCCTGTATCAAATAAATACATCATTGGTGATGTGAATATACCAGTTATAAAACCACTTTTATAATGACTTTTGTAAGATTCGTATAATCGTGAGTTTGTATCAAATATCACACCGGACGTTAACATATTCATAGCCGTCGGATAAGTAACACCACGATATAGTGTTTTCACATTAATTTTAACATTATTATTAAGTTTTCTACTTCCTGTTTTTTTATTAGTTGTTTGGGCCAAAACTTTTATTGTATCTAATGGATGTCCTAAAACAGATTGTATACAACCGCTAACACATCCAGCTAGAAATTCGCTCATCTACATATCATATAGAGAAATGTTTTAGAGTTTTAAAACTAGTATAGTAAATAACACCAAAAAAAGCACTAATTGCTAATACACCGTTAGATGTAAATCCTCCTGTATCATTAAATAATGAAGGGAATTTAGAGAGAATAAATTTATGAAATGGTTTACTTTGAAAAAGAAAATAGGTAATCGCAACTAAAAGAGGAATTTTTAATTCTTCTAAAATATATTCCAATGTATCTTTTTTGTTTTCTTGCTTAGAGAGCTGTTGAGAAATTTCTTCTTGTGTAGCGAAATTCTGAATATAATCAATAGGAGTGGCATTTGCATTTTGTGCTGGTTCGGGAATAGCATCCACAACAGATTGTGTGTCTTGTGTTAAATGAGTGGTTTGTTTAGGAATATCTTCTGCCAAACTGGTTAATCCTTGTTTGGAAGCATTCTGTAAGCTACTCACCATTTCAGTCATCTGTTTTGGATCAGCAACAGGAGGAACAGTAGGTCTAGTATCCATGTCATTACGATAAGCAGTTGTCTCCATCTTAATATTTTGTGGAACCTGTGGAGAACTATTGGTTGGTATAGAAGGGTCGGAGGGTAAATTACTTAATTCGGTAGCCATTATTAAGTAATTAATATTGTTTAAAAGAAGGATTTACGCAAAATCTATTACTTTCGATTGAATAGTTTTACAGGATGTATGATGGGGTTTATAAGTGTAACATTTTTCTCCCATTTGAAAAACTTGATTTTCTACTTTCGATAATGAAGGTCCCTTAAATACATAACATCCACGCAAACTACAAGTTTTTCTAAATATAGTGGCTAATCCAAATCCAATAATTATAGAAATAATAATTGGACTACGAGGACTATATAAAAGACGGCGAATATTTACATTCATTTCTATTACTATAAACTATGAATATTTATTTTTAAAAATATAGTTTTACCTTTTTATTTTCTATTTTTAATTTTAATTTTCATCTTCACTATGGTCCTGTACTGGCACTTCCTTGATTTGGTTCTTATCCTTAGGACACGGTATTTCAGTGTGTTGAAATTCGAAACATTGGTCTGCGCGGTCTTTGTAAAGCACCTTTTTAACGTTTTCTGGTGTAGGGTAGACCATAATTTCCCTTGGAGCTGGACTGGTAACATAAACTAATAAGACACCCAAAGCAAAACTTGTAATTAAAGCTGGAATTGAAATAAATTGCATTAAACCCATACTATATATTATTTAATATATAGTAAGAAAAATAGATTATTTATAATTTTAATATAAATTTTATAACAAGTGTTTATTTTTTTATAACAAGTGATTCAACCTTAAAAGCATCACCAACAACTGCTTCTAAATCATAAATTGTATAAGGTAATTGAATTAATTTATGTGTCGAATCGAATTCATTTTTCTCAACGGCTTCATATGTATATTTCAACGAACGGTTTTCTTTTAATATATCCATCACCCGATTAACATAAATTTCCACAGCATCACGCAATAACTGAGCATCTGCCGTTGCAATAGCTTCACGAATCATATCTTTCATCTCGTTCACAAATTCAAATATTTGTAAATCAGTAATAACAATACGCTCGTGCTTACTCATTAATTCCGTAATATCAATTAGTTTTGTTTTATAAGTATCGAAAAGTCCTCCAATATTGCCTAATTTACCTTTTTCTCTCTCAAATTCTTCAACAGTTTTATCTTCCGATACATATTTGAAAAGCAAATTGTATTTTATTTTCATAATTTCAGTGACAACTTCTTTGTGTTTTTCACGCAATTCCTTAGTATAATCGGGTAAATATACCATATCTCCCTTTGTGATTTGTATATTTAATTTACAAGGTGGTACATCGACGCCATCATTATTTGCGCCACACATAGCAGACAATTTTTTTGGTTCTAATTTAAAAATAGTACCAACAGGTCGCTTACAGACAATACATTTTGGCTTCTGGGCCATAAATAAATCGCGCTTTTCTTCCATACTTAAATCATCTTTACCCATAATGCGTTGTTTTGTTTTTCTAATATTTTTGTCATATTGTCCTTTTAATTTATAAAATATAGCCATAGCATCAACAATAGATGGATCCATAGTTTTATAGATTATGTATACTATATACTTATATTTATTCATTCCATTTAGGCAAATTAGTAATACTATTTTGTTGTTTTTGAGGAATACTTTTCAACTTCTCTAAAATGTATTCCTGTTTTTTTTTCTCGCGTAATGCTTTTTCAACCGATGTTAATTTACCTTTATACATAAACCATAATATACATGCTATTATTCCAATAAGTATAAAAAAACCAGCTAAATTATAATAGATGTAAAAACGTTGTTTTCTAATTTCATTACATTGTTTTAATGATTCCTTCAAAAAATATTTCACACCAGGTTCTACTAAATGTGAACCACTAGAACTCATATACTTATAATGTATTTGTCAAAAAAAATTATGACATTTAATTATAATAATGTTAGAACTAGTAATATTTATAATTGCAACAATACTTTATTTTGTTTTACGATTTATTAAACCAAGTTACAGCAATGTATTCACATTTGCTTATTATTTTATTGTTGTGGGAAGTCAGTTTGTTTTTAATATGAGTTTACAAAATGAATTATGTGGAGATTCCAATTATGGTTCAGCTATATTACTAACAATAGTTCCATGGATAATGATTTTCGGGATTCTTCAAGTAATGTTAATAGTGTTTCCAGGGTGGAAAGAACCATTTTCAAATACTTTCGGATATTTAGCTACTAAATTGGGAGGCATCAATAAAGTTTTATTTTCAATATTAAAAGCACCAAAGGGTACAAACACCCAACTCGAAAAAACTATTCACGACATATATAGTAATCCTGCACTTTTTATTAATCAAGTCAATCCAGGAAATTTTGATGAATTCTTCTTAAAATCCAAATTTATGTTTAAGGCTGGAATCACCAAAAATTCGGAGAATATGATAAGTTTTAGAAATTTAATAATGGTTAAAGAACTCGTTGGTGAGTTTATGTGGTATTTATTATCCGGATTGTTAGTGACTACTGTAAGTTATAATGCCATTGCTAATGGAAGTTGTAGTCAGTCATTATCAGAAATGAAGAAAAGACATGCTGAATACGAGCGCGATATTAAGAAATCACAGCAAAAGGAAGAAGAAGAGCCCAAGGAGCGCGTGTATAAAGTGCGCGATTAAATCATATAGACATATAAATATTTTAATAATTCATTAAATAGCAATATTTTTTATTGAATTATTTGAAAAGCTTATTTTTACGCATTAAACAGTAAATAATATAGATTAAAATAAAACTGATACCAAGTATATAAATATGAAAAAAAGGATCTGATTTAGGATTTTTATTTATTTTTTCCAAATACGAATTTAAATCATCAATAGTATTTTCAAATCCTTCACTACATTTTTTACCGGATACAGGATTTTCCTTATTAGTAAAAAAACAAGGATTAAGTCCTTTAATATCAGAGGTTACAAGATATTCAGTTTGTGATGTTTTATTATTATTTTGGCTTGTAGGTGTTGTATTTAAAGTGACCTGTTGACAAGCTGGCATAGAACCCATTAAAAACCCCTTGAAAATATCAAATGGATTCATTTCACCTAAATCTTGTATCACGGATGGAATTAATCCCTCAAAAGTGGTGAAATTCTGTCCTAGGGCGGAAGAAATAAATGGAATATCACCTGTTGGTACATTATTTATATAAATATAGCGGGTCTGTTCACTGCCATCGCTGGCTTTACATTTAGCACCTGTTTTAAGGAAAAAACTATCCCCCAATGGGCCCCCTGTTGTTGAAGCACATTTTGAGCCTCCACCACTACAATTTCCGGTAACAAGTAATTCAACATAAGAAATAAGACCTCCTACATCGTCTACAATAGCATCTAAACTGCCATCACTACTCATACCGATTTGTTGTGGACTTTTAATTTTTGATGAGTAACTGTAACTTGGTCCTAATAATTCTTCTTCTACTTTATCGGCATCATCTAATATTTCTTGAAACAAATTTGACATTAGTATATACTTAGTTAATATTAAATAATATTAAATAAAAATAGAAGGATGTCACTTAATGAAAATAAATATGATGCTATTGTTGTATTAGGTGGTTCTTATATTGATGAAAATACATTACCTGAATGGGTTGAAAAACGTTTAGATGCTGCTATTTTGCGCGACCCCTATTGTAAACATTTTTTATTGTTAAGCAGAGGTTCACCTCATAAAAAAGCAATATTGAATGAAAAAGGACAACTTATTTCAGAGTGTCAAATTATGGCAAAATATATGATAGAGAGAAAAATAGATCCGAAAAAGATCTTACTTGAAAATTGGAGTTTAGATACAATCGGAAATGCCTATACTGCATTAACAATGCATTGTGTACCAAGAAATTTGCGTAATTTACTTATAATAACCAGTGATTTTCATATGCCACGTAGTAAATCTATTTTTGAAAAAGTATTTTCTCTCTTTCCAATTAATATTTTTGATTTAGAATTCTTAGAAACTGAATCAACACTTTGTGTTTCTAAAAAAGAAAAAAAGAGTTTAGAAAATTGGGAAATAACTAAAAATAGTTTAAGTAATTTATGCGATTTGCACGAATTTATTTTTGAGAAGCATAATGCTTATATGTCTATTCCATATCAAGGAGAAACCTATGATAAAGAAGATATGAAAATGTATTGTATTTAATTGGCTTGTTTTGGCATTGGAGTAGGTGGAAGTGGAGGTGGAGTAGTTTTTATAGCTCCTGCTTGTGCTAATGAGGGAATAGTTGATGGAGAAGAACTGGGTGATATACCAGTCATTTTATGAATTTGTTGCTGAATGATTTGTGATATTTGTTTTATACTTGTTGTATTAACCTTGACACTGTTTGTTAAGTTTGTAATTTCATTTTCGAGGGATTTAATATTATTTAATCTCTCATTAAGATATTGGATATTGGCAGTGTTTTTTTGAGCTAATATATTAGCATTATTTTGGTCATCATAATTTTGATAACCTAAATTAGCGCTTCCATTTGTGGTACCTGATGTGGTACCTGATGTGGTACCTGATGATGTTGTAGGAAGACTGCCAGAGCTTGTTGTACTGCCAGAGCTTGTTGTACCAGAACTTGTTGTACTGCCTGAGCTTGTTGTACCAGAACTTGTAATTCCTTCTATGATTTTATCTTCACTATCGTAGGATTTAACAATAAGTAGAGCAAAAAATAAAATTAGTGTAAAATATAAAAACTTCATTATTATATTTAAATAAGGTTTTATTTTCTCTCTTAATAATAAATAATGTATCGTCCTATTGATTTGGTAAAAACCAGAACTGGTGAGAACTGGAAGTATAATGAGGATAAGGATAATATTATTAATACTGAAACTATACCAGGAAATATGCGTCCTGCTACAAATAAAGATTCAAGAGTTTCATATACTGGTAATAATTTTAGAGCAAATCCAATAAAACATTGGAGAAAACAATATAGTCAAGTAAGTAATTCACAAGATATTGTTAAAACAAAACGAGTAAATGAATTTTATGATATTCCAGGTGCTACAATTGTTAGAAAGGCAACACCACAAACAGATCCCTACAATTGTCAAGATTGTGGTGAAGGTATTATTCCAGCAGTGGATATCACATATCAGTCTAAGGGTCACAATGATAATATTAAGCTAGGTGATGAAACAGATTATCTTAATCAATGTGCCATTGACACCGTACAGCAAACACGTTGTGTAGCTATTTGCGACCCAGAATATAAGGCTCGAATGCGAACACGTTATCCAAGTGCCATTAATACAAATAATTCTAAGCCAAAATATTATACTACTAATTCTTCATATTTACAAGCTCGTTGTAGAACTTATAAGCAGAATAATTTTCAGTATGGAAATGTTGATCAAACAAAATGTGGTATTTTAAATAGTCCACAAGCATTTAGACCTAATTGCACTGGATGTGTTGGATGTCCTGATTGTAGTAATAAAATTTCATACTATAAACCCAATAACTGTAAGTTTGCCGTTCAAGGAGCTGTATCATCTAGTGGTCGCATTGCGAGACTTAAACTCGATACTATTAATACTTTTGCTGGTGGATTCAACAACTCTAATAATCCTAATTTTGGACCTAATGTGGCAAATGCATACGCATACAGCGGACGCGCTGATGCACCCTTTACTATTAAATCTAAGATGTTTAATTGCTCCCAAAATATAGGTAGATTTAGACGCACTGGAAGAAATAGTCTAGATGCCAACGTTTGCGGTAATGAGCTCTTTGGTCTCTTAGAAGCTCAGTCATTTAACTACACTGATGCCCTTGACGCACTTCCTAATGCAATCTAAGCCTTTGGAGGACGTGATGCTGTCAAATTTGGTAGTTTTGTTAACGGTTCTGGACTCTTTGACGATGCTGGTGCAGGTGACATTGATGTTGATGGCACAGCTTGGCCTGCGGCTTCCTACTCGCAACCAAACTTCGACTGAACTGTCCTCAATAAAAATTGAAATACTTTCGTTGACTAGAAATCTTTGTAATTCCAACCCGAAAAAAAGCAAATGTTGACTTGTCAAGCACTCCGAAAATTCTCAATGGACCAACCTCCTGATGTTATGCTGGGACGCGCTCCCGAGGTACAAAGAAAATATGACACATTCTCCCAGCAAAAAACAAACCGTGGAAGTTTTGTCTCTACAATGGAAAAAAAATTGGACGGAAACAAATATTACTTTGTGAAAAACGATTTTCCTTACCACACAGTGGACGGTATCGAGCATTGGGTTTGTTGGTACAAAGACGATCAAGAAGACAAAGCAAAAAAAATAATAAGTGAATTGAAATCTAAATACAATGTTATTACATGTTGGAAAAACCTACCCCACAATTGCAGTATTCAAGAAATATGCCATATTCACGTATTTCTTGATACAAATTAAGTAGAGAACAATTTATTCATCATATCGGCTTCCTTCTTAACTGAAAGCTTCATAAAAATTCTTCGTAAGAATACATCATCTCGCATACGTACTGAATATTTTTTATTCTGCTTATTTCTGCCAACACGTCCCAGTGCTTGAATGAGCTTTTCTTGGGTAAGATGTGTTAGGTCTTTTCCAATATATCCGTGGCAAAATTGGTAATTTGTACCATAAATATAGTCGTCCGTAGCCAAAATCATCAGCAATTTTTGTTGCTGTGCGAGCTCTTTCATAATTTCTACATAACCCACACTATTATGTGTCATAAAAACACCTACTCCAATTAGCAAGAGCAACTTCCAAAAAGGGTCCACATCATTCAACTGCATAAGTTTAATAACATATTCATCTGGGATTTCTGGACGGAATACATCGTCGCGATACTCGTCGTTAACTTCCCATTTTCGCAAATGATCATTGGAGTTTGGTACATAAATCTCTGGCATAGATACACTCTGAATCTGTAATTGTAGTCGCTCTATTTTTGCCCGTAGTTGCTTCATCTCTGGTGGCATACGTCCGTCATCGGCCATTTTTTTATCCTTTTCAACTTCCTTTGCCATCGTATCTTCAAATGTCTTTTCCAACTTCTCGATTTCAGCGCAGAATTTATCATTTCTTCGCACTTGTTCTTGGATATGTTCGATGACTGAGTCAGGAATTTTACTCTGCTGTAAGTAAAATTTAGCCACCTTTTCTACATCTTTTGTTAAATAAATAGTTGGACCATGAGTGAGTGTATATGCGTCTTTGGTTGTAATATAAATATTAGATGGGTATACTTTACGCATATTATCTTGAAAGTGGTCGTAAATTTCTTCCCAATCTTCTTCATCTAATTTTGACAAAAGTGTCAAATAATAGGTTTTAATATTATAGATGTTAATATCCTTAACGGATTCGAAATAATTTTTCATTTCATAAACTTTTGAAATAAATTCATTATCAGGATTATTCACATAGAGAAGGAAATTCGCAATTTCTTGTAAATCCATATAGCGGATTAGACTACTGCTATCCTGACAATGTTTTACACATTCTATCATATCTTCGTAATCTTCATTTGTATCTAATGTATGAGGTACTACGACTTTGCCATCTTTATTGACTAGGGAAATAGAATTATTACAATCCGCACTGATAATAGATACCATATCTCCCTCAAAACGAGCACGATAATCTGCTACAACATCACGGATTTCTTCCTCACGTGGCAAAGTCGCACTCGATAACACAATATTTGGCACCACATTTTCCGCCCAGTTTTGCTGAATAATCTCGTGAAAAGGATGCGAATCGTAATCCATAGTAATAGTAGGCTCATCCCAATAGGTAATCATATTTTCAACCGGATTAAATGCCTTCATATATCGCATTGCAATGGTATATGACTGAATATCTGAAATAATTATTTCCACATTATCACCAACGGTATTATCTACGCGAAATATTCCACCTGTTTTGTAATTCTTTGTGAATTCTTTTGCCGCTGCATAATGAAGACGAATATCTTCCGCATCTTGACAATTAAATGCCAATGCAATTTTGCGTCCTGATGAAATAGCGGATTTAGCCAATGCCAAACCAACATGTCTAGCCGCACAAACAAAGATAATACGATATTTTTCTGCCAATCCAATTGGAGTGAGTGTTTTACCAGTACCTGTTGGCGCCACATACAACACCAATTTAGGTGAGCACAATTTTTCCTTATTGAAAAGGGAAAATATCTTCTTTTGATGTTCGTATAGACCCATATCAGCATATTGCAACAAATAGTCATTATGTTCAATAACATCAGAAATATTGGTGAAAATATCTTCATAATCCATTTCGTCTTCATAAGCCTCAATAAGTGATGTCATCTCCTGCTCCAATACACAATTCATCTTCAAATGATTAGTCGAAAGATGGACTAGTGTATAATAGTAATATAGCCACTTGTTTTTCTTCTTTGAGCGATATTGAAGCATTTTTTCAATCAACTCCATAACAGTAAATTCGTAGAGCGAACTTTTCTTTCGCTCAATTGTATCCCTGACATTATGCAAACGAATAAGATCGCGTTTTTTAGGCTGAATTTTCACAGATATTTTTACTTTTCTATCAATACCATTTTTTTTATAGATTTTTTCCAGGCGTTTTTGTAAATATTCTTGAAATATATATTTTTCCATTGAATCACTTTTTTCGAGTTTAGCGTAATCCACAAGCGTCGTGTTTTGATTAAACTTATGGTCGACATTCTTGAATCCTTCCTGAATCATTTTTAGTACAGTTTTCTCTCTTTCATCAACTGGGACTTCAATACCCTCCCATTCTTGTTTTGTAAGTTTACGTTGTGTTAAATCCATATAACTAATATAAATTTGTTCTAGTAAAATAATTATTAGAGATAACTAATGTTTATGTCATTTCAATTATAATTGAATCGATATAATGTTGTACCTGAACTACAAATACCCACTAATTTATTTGGCGCAATGGCTCCTCTCATTATTTCTGTCGAAGGCAACATTGGTTCTGGAAAATCTACTTATGTAGAAATTCTCAAACAAAACCTTACCACCATTTCAAATCGTCCTGTTGTATTTCTTCAAGAACCTGTTAATGAATGGAGTACAATTGTAGATAAGAAGGGAGAAAGTATTTTGTCGAAGTTTTATGCGAATCAAGAAAAATATTCATTCGCTTTTCAGATGATGGCTTATATTTCCAGACTGGCTCTACTGAAAAAAACTGTGGAGGAAAATCCACATGCTATTATTATAACAGAACGCTGTCTTTTTACAGATAGATATGTTTTCGCCAAGATGCTTTACGATTCAAATCTCATTGAGGAGGTAGAATACGCTATTTATCTTAGATGGTTTGACACCTTTACGGAACAATATCCAATTAATGGATATGTTTATTTGTATACAAAAGCAGAAACAGCTTTTGACCGTGTTAAAAAGCGAAGCCGTGATGGAGAATCCACAATCCCTATTGACTATTTGAGACAATGTCATCAATACCATAATGAGTGGTTGTTTGGAAATAAACAAGATATCGATGATTATATAAATAGTGATTCAACAACACAACACGCCACTGCTCCATGGCTTAACATTTTGCTACTGGACGCAGAAGAAGATATTGAAGCAATGAAAAAGAACATTCCACTTATTGAAAGTTTTATTCAGAAGAAAATATAATATTTGTATATGGTATACAAACATTATGGTTAAATTTAATGAAAAAATACAACAGGGTGATTTACCAACAATTGCTAATAATTTTTTTCCTAATCCTGCTTGGAGTGGGTCGAATTCATTTGATTACAAACAATATTATGATAAGAAAAAAGGATTGCGGACTATTCAGCATGCACGAAGTCTAGATCAGTTAGCTCCTTGTAAAGCAGATGAGAACTTTAAAATAGATACTAGTACTAATGCTCCTACACCGAAACAATTTTACAATTTTACAGATTATAAAACCCGCATGAATGTATCTAAATACTACTATCTTATTCATCCATATAGACAATTAGATAAAGATGGAACAACTATTCCAACAGGACAAGAGATGTATGAATTTACAATAGCAGCAGAAGGAATAGCGGGTAGAAATTCAACTACACCATATTTTACAGCTGATAGACAATTAACCCCATGTCTTATTAATGAAATCAAGGGAGCATTGCGATACGACCAATGTATTAACTTTAAGAATGGATTTAGACCAAGTAAAACATATAATTTTAATTAATAAATTGGTTTTCAGGCTTATATTTTAAGATATCTAATTCTCTGGCAGTAGTTTTAAATAAATCATCGCCATAAATATCTTGTAATAAAAGCCATTCAAACATTCCCCCTGGATACACATAAACATTCTCAAATCCTAATTCCACTAATTGCGTATATTTTTTGTAAATAGAAATATCATTGACATTTTTTCCATAAATAATTATGCGAATTTTTTTATTATCATTCAAATAATCATTGATTATTTTCTCTTCATTGGCATAACTTACTGTTCCTGGTAAAACACAATATTGTGCTTCACTTGTATTTTCCAGTGTATTAATAATAAGTACATTTTTTACTTGATCATTTAGTACATTTTGAATATCTTCAAAATTTACTTTTTGTATGGATAATTTATTTCCCATTAGATTAGTATCTATTACAAAATACTTTTTAAATTTAAACAAAAATCTTACCTGCTTTATTTCCTTTAATAGATGAAAATAATCGCCATTTTCGCATAGGTGATGTCATACTGCCACCAAAACCAAATATAAAATACATTCCTAAATATACGAAAAAACTCAAAATGGCAGAAACAAATGTAGCTCTTACTGCGCGTGGTATAAGTTGATGATAACTATATGGGTCAAAATAATCTATTTTAACCATTTTAATATGTTCGCCAGGATTATATAGATGGCTGGTATTTTCTGAGCCTGGTAACTTATTTTCTTCAAATCCGTGATAATACGCCTGTTTTTCTTCATAATTCACAAAAAAATCGCGTAATTCAATTGAAAATCCAGTGATTATACCAACCGCAATCGATGTAAGCACAAAAGCGTTAAATAACGTAAAGGCGCGAAAATATGGGTAAGGTATTAAAGACCATTCATATGATTTCGACATAATTATAATATTATATTAACGTGTGAAAATAATAATAATTTAATCAAATTTGACAACGATTTCGACCTGTTCTTTTTTTACAGTCTTCACAGCTGAAATGGATAATTCTTCACGTTTCTTACGCGTTTTATTGGTTGATGTTGTGTTAACTGATGTAGTAGATTTGTCTTTATTTTTAGCAGTGCTATTTCGACTATTCATATCATGTTCTATTTCATCAAAATGTTCTTCGATATATTTTACCACATTATTTTCCAAAGCCCATTTGAAAAAATTCAACTGACCGATTGTTGTCTGGACGTGTGTGCCGTCATTACCATAGGGAATACTAATGCGCTCCCAACGGCAAAATGGGTCAAAGCGCTTTTTAGAATACGCCTTTAATTTTAGCTTGTAATCACAATAAACCTTGAACCGTTGTGTGACTCCATGACGCTCAATAGGATAAACTGAAAACATCTTTTTGGCATAATTCGTGGCAAACCAATCCACAATTCTTAATGATATTTTTGATTCACCGTTGATTATATCCAGCATCTTTTTAAGATTATTATTTTCCCTGTAAAACACCAATAAGTTTTTTAATAGTAAATCATTTTGTGTTGAAATTGTCGTAGACATAAAATAATTATGAAATATAACTAATTTATAACATCTGTATTTATACCTTTTTAATCACCAATTGTTTAGCGAATTTGAAAGCGTTGCTACTTTTATCCCTGCGTTGTAGATTGCATTTCAGACACGATATAACAGTATTGGAATTTGTGTGACCTATTGAATTATCAATGCGTTCAAGAGTCCATTGGTTAGGTTGACGCGAGTGAGTATAAAAAACTTCTGTCTTATTTTTACAATAATAGCAGACTAAATTACAGCCAATAAGTTTGCCGATAACGTCCTCAACTGTAATAAATTCGGCTTCATTATATTTATTTTTATCTACATCCTGTTTTTTATAAGAATTTACTTTTGTATTAATACAAGATACCAATTTTAATAGTCCGCCTGTTTCTATAACTTCCTCACGAGGTATATAATAATTTTGCAAAAGATTCATTGTTTTATGGAAGTCCATATCATAATTATTTTTCATATGGGCTGCTGAAATTTTGCGTTCTTTTAATTCTTTTTTCAAAGTGACTGTTTTATTTTTATCATTATTATCATTCATTATATAATTAAGTATTGATATATATTTTTTTATTTAAATACATATCGTAAATATGTTAAAACTAATGTGTTAATAATAAATACAGATGAACGATATTCAAGAATTATTGAGCGAGGAAATTACATTAAATAAGAAAGAAAACTGGAATAAGCTAGATAAGACAGCAAAGCTTAGTCGTCTTAATAGTTTTTCATTAACCTACTGTCAAAAAAATCAGTTAATTGGTGAAAATGATTTAGGTGATCCTGAAAATGCTGAGATAGTAAAAACCCTACGTATTTTTTTAAAAACAAAATTAAATCAAAAGCGATTGGTGACAACTAAGGATGTTATATATGATGTAGATAAGCAATCTATCACAAGCATTCCTTGTCTCGTTTACACGAATGATACGTTCGTTCTTAAAAGAAATGATAAGCGAACGTCAACAGTGAAATCATTGACGCCTACTAAAAAAAATTGATATAGGGATATTATATTAGTATGAATATTATTAGTGAAATTATTAGTGAAATTATGGCTGGTTTAATGAATGCGTTGGGAGAAGAAAGTATGGTATCTTTAACACGAGATGATAAACATATAATCTTCGAACACGTGGGGGAACTCATTGAGCAGTATATGAATGATTTTATTTTAGATATGAAGAATCCAGATTTTCATAAAAATATTAATGATGATATTATGTGCCTATTACAACAACAATTTGAAAACATCTATAATGATGAAATAGAGGAAGACCTGCTTGTTATTATTCAAAAAGCTTGCCGACTTTATTTTACGAAGGTTTTACCAAGGCGTTCATATTCGCGAACATTTTATAAACCACGCGTTAATAAAGATAAAATTCAGGAAGCAATTGAACGTGTGCGCAATGTTCCACAGAACGAACAAAGAACGCGTGAATGGTATGAAGACAGATGGAATATGATTTCAGCGAGTTCAGCTTGGAAGGCATTATCGAGTGATTCTTACAAAAATAGTTTAATTTATGAAAAATGTACGCCTCTTGATACTGAAAAATATACATCGGTTAATGTAAATAGTCCATTTCATTGGGGACAAAAATATGAGCCACTTTCTATCCAGATTTATGAAGATAAATATAAAACCAAAGTAGAGGATTTTGGGTGTATACCGCACCCAGAATTTTCCAATGTAGGTGCTTCTCCTGATGGTATTAATACTGATCCAAATTCGCTTCTATATGGACGAATGGTAGAAGTGAAAAATAGATTTTCAGAATCAGTACCAATTACTGGGAATCCAAAAGAAGAATATTGGATTCAGATGCAAATGCAGATGAATGTGTGTGATTTAAACGAATGTGACTTTTTAGAAACGCGTTTCAAAGAATATGAAGGAGAAGACGATTATAATGCAGATGGTTCTTTCACTAAAACAAAAGACGATAAAATGAAGGGTATCTATCTTTATTTTCAAAAAAATAAAATGCCGCATTATGAATATCCTCCACTTAATTTGACAAAACAACAATATGAAGAATGGGAAATATCAACTATGGAAAAAAGCGAGAAGGATGATTATGAATGGATTAGTCGCATATATTGGTATATGGATAAAATGAGTTGTGTACTCGTTTTTCGAAATCGAAAATGGTTTGAAAAAGCTATTTTAGAAATTAATAATATTTGGCAAACAATTATTAAGGAGCGAAAAAATGGTTATGAACATAGGGCGCCTACGAAACGACAAAAAAAAGAAATTGTTCCAAAACAATCCAAATGTTTGTTAGATATTGCTTCATTAAAAATAAATTAAATTTTTAGATTAAATGATTTTTTATTATTGTTTAGATTAGAACATTATTATAGAATAGTATAATAATGCTTTATAACTTATACAAAACTAATGGCACTACACCACTTGGTATAACTGATTGGGAACATTTACGTGTAATGAGACTAGATTTTACTGAAAGAAACATTTACAATCATCGATATGTTGAAGATACAGAAGAAATTACACAATTTAGATATTCTCATGAACGTAAAAGCGATGTTCCTCTTAAAAAAATTGGTTTTGTTGGCAGAGATTTTAATGAACAACGCCCATCAGGTCAGTTGACAGAAGAATTTTTTTCATATTTGAGTCATTATGACGAACACTTTGAAATCTATTTTTATTGTTTGAATAGAAATTCTGTTGGTAATGAATTTACAAAATTTGCCATAATTCGTAAACAAGATGATATCAAGGCATTAGGTTCACAAATTTATATGGATAAAATTGATATTTTGATAGATATGCAAGGCTATATGATTGATAATTTTAAGGATTTATTACTTAAAAAACCTGCTCCAATCCAAATGCATTGGTTGGGTTATCCAGGAACTCTTGGTCTCTCTACTATTGATTATTTAGTTGCCGATGAAACAATAATTCCGGATACTTCACAAAAATATTATAGAGAAAAAATAGCCTATATGCCGGGTTGTTATCAATCCAATACTTCTAGATTTATTCAGAGGGAACAATGGGTAACTCGCAAATATTTCGAAATTCCTGAGGATGCATTTGTTTTTACACATTTTAATTCTGATTATAAAGTTGATCGAAAAATTTGGTTTGTTTGGATGGATATACTAAAAGCAGTTCCAAATAGTGTTTTGGTATTTACAGTATTGACTTCAAATGATAATGATTTGTTTTTAAAACAGTTGCTAAGTGATGTTCCAAGAAGAGGTGTTGAGCCAAAACGAGTAATTTATTTACCAAAAGAAAGTCGTTATCGTCATTTTAATCGTCTTCAACTTTTTAACCTTGGATTAGATACATATCGTATTAACGGTCATACTACCAATGCTGATTTGGTCTGTGCTGGATTACCGTTTGTAACTTACACATCAGATACATATCATAATCGTGTAGGTGCTTCTATTTTAAAATCATTAGATTTAGAAGAACTAGTATGTCATTCTTATGATGAGTATTCAAAAAAAGCAATTGAATTAGCAACAAATAAAGAATATTATGCAACAGTAAAAGAAAAGGTTATTAATAATAGAGAGAAAATTCTTTTTAATGCTCCTCGTTATACACGCAACTTTGTTGATATGATGTATTCTATTTGGAATAAATATTCTGATCACCAGGTAAAGGAGGTAAGACATTATTATCCAGAAGCAGAAAAGGTGGAAAATAAATGGAAAAAACAGCCAATTCAGAATATAAAATTGGGGGATTTTAATAATCATTATTATGGTACAAAAACACACGAATGGATTTTTCATCCAGGAAAAAAATGTAAAGGAAATATTCTGGAAAATAGTGAAAAACGCAATCAATATTTAAAAGATTACGCAAATACTGTAAAAAATTGTGTCGCTTTCAATATGAACGGAGAATTATATGATACAGTAGAAGAAATTATTGATAGTCAATCTGAAAACCAGGAAGAGAATAATGGTATTTGGGTTTTAGAAAAAATAACGGAAAAGGAGCCAGATATTAATAAAACATTAAATAAAGATTATCAATTACCCAAAATTTGTCTTTATTATCATTTAAAAAAATCATCACCACCGGAAACTGTTTCGAATATAGTTAGTTATTTATTTTATCAAACATATTTGCATGCTGAATTATTAATTATTGGTGATAATTTTGACTTACCACAAGAAGGAAAGCAATTTATTACAAACAACAACCATTTTGTGTATTTTCATAATAATAAAAATAACGAGGATCTTGACACTATATTTAATTATTATACTAATACATCAATACGTGTAGAAATATATGATCATAATTTACAAGATGCACAATATATTGAAAAATTATATGAAGAAAAAATAAAACCAAGTCTCGAAAATAATAGTAAAAATTATAACTAATGAAACTTATAAAAAAAATAATTTTACATATTATTTACCAATATAATTAAAAGGTGTTAAGTTATACATTTCTACTTTTGTTTTTTCATTGATATCCAAATTCTGAATGAATTTATGTAATGAATTATAACTCATTGTATTGTTATTACGAGATAATTCTTTGATAATTTCATAGGCATTCAAATCTCCTTCACGCCGCAAAAGAGTTTGTATTCCTTCCGTTATAATTTCTATATGTCCGTCCAAATCATTATGTATTTTTAGAGGATTTATAATGATTTTTCCAAATCCCTTTCTAAAACTCGCTAATGCTATTTCTAAATGACCGAATATTGAACCTAAGTTTCGCAATACAGTACTATCTGTTAAATCACGTTGAAGCCGTGATATAGGCAACTTATTAGAGAGAAAATCCAACTGATTACTACATATCATAAAATTTCCCTCAGCGTTCTCGAAATCTATTGGATTTATTTTCTGTGGCATTGTTGACGAACCGACTTCACCTTCTTTAAACTCCTGATTAAAATATTCCATAGAAATATATTGCCAAATATCGCGGCACATATCTACCATAATTGTATTAATTCGTCGAATATTATCAAATAATGTAGCAAGATTTTCGTAATTATCTATCTGGGTTGTATATTTTTCTCTCTCCAATGAAAAAGAATTCCATAAGAAATTTGTTAATTCACTATGCCATTCTAGATCAGGATAAGCTAAATAATGGGCGTTTAAATTCCCAACGGCTCCACCGAATTTTCCATAGTATTTATTTTGTTTCAAGAGATAAAGTTGTTTTTCAATTCGATAATGGAATACTTGAATTTCCTTACCCATTGTTGTTGGTACGGCCGGTTGTCCGTGAGTTCTACTCATCATCGTTAAATCTTTCCAATAAATTGCTTTTTCGTTTATTTCTTCCAGTATATTTTCAATATGGGGAATATATTCATTAATAATATATTGTCTCAGCGAATATGTAATAGCTGTATTATTTATATCTTGGGAAGTAAGACCAAAATGTATAAGAAAGGAGTAATTATATATACCTAATTCTTTAAAGCGTTCTTTCAAATAATATTCCACTGCCTTCACATCATGATTACATTTTTGTTCAATAGATTTTATTTTTTCGCATTCAATTAAATCGAAATCTTCGTATAAATTATGAAGTGATGCTTTCGTGGAATATGGAATTTCCACTTCATTTATTTTCTCAAATAAGAAAATAAAATACTTAATCTCTACCTCAATGCGATAACGAAATAATGCAAATTCAGAAAAATAATCAGATAATTTGCGCGTTTTTTGTGAATAGCGACCATCTACTGGTGATAGATTCAAAAGTGGTGAAGTAACATAGGATGCTTTATCCATAAATTATTCCTGTATGAATATTCATAGATTTTATTTTATATAATTTGTAAAAAATAAAATCGATTAATTATATATAATGGGGAATTCGTCGAGTACTAATTCAGGTAGTGGTACAGGTAGTGGTACAGGTAGTGGTACAGGTAGTGGTACAGGTAGTGGTACAGGTAGTGGTACAGGTAGTGGTACAGGTAGTGGTACAGGTAGTGGTACAGGTAGTGGTACAGGTAGTGGTTATAATAATGATTTTAATCTTGGTTCTATTTTTGCTTCTAGTATGAGTAATAATAGAAAGCCATATAAACCTTTATTTTCAAACAATGCGATGATCCATTATAATCCCAGTTCTCTTGCCTCCAAAGGAGGGGGTCGTGGTGTAGGAATAAGTAATAGTCGGGCTATATCTCGAAGAACATAAAAAATAATATTTAATTAGTGACAATAAATAAATATTATTTATTCCATACAAATACCACCAGACATTTCGTAATATCTTTTAAAATCAAAATCCCACTCGTTTTTATTTACAAACCAATCATCTTTATTATCTACATCAATACCTACTTCTCTAAATGCCTTATAGTCAGGATAACCCATTTTTTTAAATTTAATA
>Ga0213869_10000906_pt1 | contig 22742 bp, 33 predicted proteins | sample PICome_10_FD_160083 | JGI IMG/M metagenome (GOLD analysis project Ga0213869, IMG submission 160083) | Coastal seawater microbial communities near Pivers Island, North Carolina, United States - PICO132 | ecosystem: Environmental > Aquatic > Marine > Coastal | place: USA: North Carolina...
GTCGATACCTAGGAGGCGGACACGCTGCTTGGTGCACACATCAAAACCCAAGTCTATGTTGACATCGATAGTGTCACCATCGACGACCTTCTCTAGGGAGGAGACGCGGTATTTGAAGGTGCAAGGTTCGACGTTGTATGACATTTATTACAAGCTTAGAAAATATCTATCTACTCGATCTCTCGCCACAACAATACCCACATACCATCACACCCACGAATCAAGCGACGGGGTTTTTTTCCACTAAGTCCCCACCCTCGGCTGGCGATAGACTCTGAGGTCGCATTTTCAAACTCTTTAATTTTGTCGTAGCCATGTTCCCGCGGCTTCCATCCCAAAACCCTCTGGCTAAATGCGTTAAGTGTACCGTCGTATCGTTCTTCTTCAGTGAAGATCTTGTAATGGAAGGGAATACGTGTTCGTTGTACGCCCACGACCGGATCAGTGCAGTGATCATCAATACCATAGGTCATTGTCTTTGACGTGTTCGAGTTCCACTGACCAGTAGCACGAAATTCACTATCCCATAATCTTTTGTAGCGATGGATTGTGTCAATACTTGTGTAAACTAGTACATCTGCAGGTACATCGTAGCCTGTGACTCGCCCAAGCAAGGACTGAATAATAGAAGAATCATTATTTTTTTGGGACTTGCGTTCATAAACAATCCCTATATATGTTTTTGTGATAGTCTTCGCACAACGAAGTTTATCTTTAATGAAAATTACTGTATGTTTATCCGGAACATTTTCCAAAATATTATTTATGTTTTTTATGGTGTCGGGGTCGCCACCATTCTTTTCTTGATGATACGTTTTAAACTCAACAGTTCCATGAGATAAACGACGGAAGTGGTCTTCTACTATTTTTTTATCTTCCGACTTAGTTGGGAGACGCACCAAGTGGTAACGCGGGTTGTCATAACGTAAGTGGATATCTGCAAGCAGTGACGTGACGGCACCCTGATTGGTTAAGTTTTTAGCCTCTTTGACCGAACCTCTCTCCAATAACTCAAAGGGACCAACATATCCCCGCCCGGGTTCAGCTATGACAGTCGCAGAGCGTGACCCCAACTGGACACGGTCACGGTAGACCCCGTCGGGCGTCGCAGAAAACTCGACAATTCTGATAGCATTTTCGCGGGTAAAGTCTGGGTCGTGTAGGTGACATTCGTCAAGTATATTAGAAACTGTCTGCTTTTGTTTCGCTGCCATGTGGAGTTCGTCAATGATGACCAAGACATTCTTTTTCCCCACCAGCTTTTTGGGAAGCTCTTGGAGTGTTTGGAGGTGAAACATCTGGGAATGGAATTGGGGTGGAAAACGTTCTTTCATCTGCCCAATCCATTCAACCGAACTCAACCCGGTGATGATGAAAATATTCTGCATTGGTATAAAACACTTCTTCATAGCAAGATATATGAGTTCAACCATGATACCCGTCTTGCCCGACTGGGTAAAAGCGATCACCATGACATACAAAATTGCAAAGTAGGAATCTTTTAGAGTCTTGTATACATTCAGAGCCGCTTGCTTTTGGTTGTCGAAAATTTTTAATTTTGGGTTGTCCTCCTCCATACTTATAAGCTGGTTCTTAAAAACATCTGCGTCACGCTGAATGCGTTCATGCGTGTAATGTGACATCATTAGAAAATCTTATTTTTTTAAGAAAAAATTACACCACTTAGGTATTTAAAAGATAAATACTTACATATAACTATGAAATGCTTAGCCACCTTTTCTGAAAACCAGATTCTCCACAAGATGAAGTTGAGGAAGATTCAGGTTAGAACCCTAAATGGGCTGTACTACCGACCACACCGAATACAAATTGGGGTTACACAATCCAAATGGATGTTAGACATGAGGAGAAAGTTATCGACTTTGTCACTGAGGCTATGTGTATCTTCGTCAAAAGAGGATGATGCGTGAGATGTACCCGGAATATATGATTACCGAGAGACATAATTAGATTTTAATAAAATTCCTGTGTTTATAATAAATGGCACGCTTAACACCCAGCACACCTCGTCGAATGCGTAGGGAGGGGCGAACACTCCCTCCTCCTCCCCGAGTAATTAACAGAATGAACGAACTCGGGGAGGATGACGCACAGCTGCGTCTTCTTTTCGGCAATAGCAACACCAACAACAACAACAACAACAGCAATAATAAGATGATGGAAAGGGTAAAGCAGTTAATGACTGATCATATTGAAATAAGAAGGCGATACCCAAATAATTTACCAAATCATGTCAAGACTAATGTATCTACATATTACAACAATAGTTTCACTAACACTGATGTTAAAAACATACCAAAAAATAAGCGTGTATACATCACCAAGGACCTTGTTAATGGTAAAGTAAAACACGTTTATAATCAAGATGGTATTATTAAGTTACTCGCGCTCGGACGAGGTCGACAATTCGCGGCTAAAAGCCCTATTTCACGTAGAAAATTTGACATTAAGAATGTCATCCCTTTTACCTAGGAGGATTCACTCATGCGTCGATGATAACCATTGGTGGTTCATCCTCATAGCCATAGTAGTGGATGGAGATTCCATATAAGTTCATCATGCGGGGATACAACTCCTGATTGATGAACATTTTCCAGTGAGGCAGTGTTGTCAAAAAATATTCACACCTATCTTCTCCAAATCCGCGTTCGTATAGAAAGTCCTCGTATCGTACAGTCTTCATCTCAGAAGTGATACTTATTGGTAAGGCACATGTGTTCATCTCTACAGCTTTTAGGACATCTATGATGTAGTATCCATGTGCATCACAAATGAAATTGATTTTCATTTCTGGGTATCCTTTGATGTAGGCTTCAAAATCAGAATTACTTGGAAGGGTAGTGAAGATGTTCCATTTTTCACATCCTCCATTTGGGCGCGAAAAGATACCCGGGTGGGTGTGATAGGTGAACGTCGAATTCCATTCGGACTCTAGGACACTACTATCTATACGAGCTCTTTCTTTTGATGTTACCCGGGTGAAACCTGTATAGGTATAGGTATCATCAAAAAGTAATCTCCCACCATACTCCCATTTTTGTTTCGTTGATATCTTACTAATCTTCCTTAGGTCTTTCACGAGTCGGGTTGGAAGTTTGATGAGGCGGAGACTCATACTTATAGATTATATTAAAGTATATGCCAGATGATTGAAGACCTGGCTCGAGAGATATATTCTGACCTGGGACCGGGGTACAGTGAGAGAGTATACCATAACGCGATGGAAGTTCTATTACGGGAGAGGGGGATACCTTACGAGTCGGAAAGAGTAGTACTAATCAAGTTTAAGGAACATGTGATTGGAAATTTGCGGATAGATATGATCATTGACAATACTACTATTCTAGAATTCAAAATCATCAAGTCTCTGAATGAAGCGGCGGAGTGCCAGGCAAGAAACTATCTTCATCTGACTGGTCTGAAGACGGCGTACCTGGTAAATTATCCTCCATATCGGAATCGGGAGGTGGAGATTCGGAAGATTGAAGCAGAACCATTAGGGGGAGGACCCGTGCTAGACTCTGGTAGAACTGTAGAGATTCTTGGTACTGAGCCTCTGGGTTCGTTAGAGTTCCATGAAGGAGTTCCCGCGCCCGACCAAGAAGAGTCCTAACTTCTTCGAGGCAGTGTTGTGCCTCTGGGTTCTCTAGATTAACGTCTTCTAAATGCGGAAGGACCCGATTTTCCAGTTCGTAGAGTGCTTGCTCCATTTTTATTATAAAATATAGAATCATTGTACTTAAGTATCATAATCTCTTGGAGCGCCGGGGTACCACCATTTGGTGGCTTTTTACAGTAAATTTTACAATTACAGCAGTCCCTCCTATTTAGGAGTTGTCTTTTGTTTGCATAACACCTCAGAGGTAAGTAAACGTCTTTTGCAAAGTATCGTACGATTCTATCTATGAATATCATCTATAATAGTTTTTCTCTGACCCAATCTCTATCCTCCTTAAAAATCTTAGAGAGTTTGGGATCTTTTCGTCTAAAAAGGATCATGAGGACGTTGAGTCTTCTAAAGAGACTAAGTGGAGGCTCACCAGCTCGCACGACACGCATGAGCGCACGGTGTCGTGCGAGTTTGGACTTTTCCCTTACACCCTCATATCCATGAGCACTGAGGATACCAGAGTTACTGAGGGGGATGATTACCATCATTTATTATATGGTGGGAATATATTCCCACCTAAGGTCGTGGCATATTTTCTTCCATATGACGTCTTGTTGGTACAACTTTTCCTTCGATTTGAGGAGGGGGAAGTATTGGAGATAGTCATCTTCACCTAGGAGTTCACAGAACTTGTAGAGGACGTAGGAGTAACTGAGGAAGTTTTTCCTTTCTGTGGGACAGTTATTGTCGAAGGGTTTTTGGATGTCCTTGAACATCATGCGGAGACACTCTTCCAACTCTTGTGGCATATTTGGTGGTTTGATTCCATTAAGTATATTTGTGATATACGGTACATGTTCATAGTACTTATTCAAGCGAAGCTTCTTTAGGAGTCCCCGGATTTTTGTATGCGTAATATCTTCAAGTTTTTTAATTTTTATCTTCTTCAATTCCGATCTCAATTGTTCTATAACTTCGTCGGGAATACAAGTCATTTCCTGCGCTTGAAACTGTGATATCCATTCATTGAAATGATTTTCCCGTTTGTATGAATAATTTATAATTTTTTCAGTCGACTCTTGTTCTTCTTTGTATGTCAATTCTGAACTTATAATCGAGGCTATGATTTTACCACATGAAGCACACACCATGTCACTAGTATCGTAACAATGTATTATGTTACTATCTGTGCATGTACTACAAACATCCACATTTTTCACAATGGGTCTATCTATATTCTGTTTTTCAACATTGATTAGATAATCTGTGAATATATCTTTTCTTTTGAGACCGACAGTCTCTTTAGCATTAAAAATATTATCGGTGTTTACTTCTTCATCATTCTCAATAGAATGTTGATTCATGTAGGGCATACAGTTCATCATGTATTCCGACATTTCATGTTCGTACCTACTTTTATTGGATGGATCTTTATCTATAAGTTTGGACCACTCCTGCAACTTGTTGTTATATCTACTTAAAAAGTTTCCTTCCATTATATAAAGAAATGTTGTTTAAACTTTTAAGTATCATTTTTCATTTTTTTAGAAAACTTACAACATATCCAGATTACCATATAGTTTCAGAAGAACTTGAATATGAAGTTGAGAATACTATGAAATATCAGGTTGAAGATGAATTTTGGAGAATGGAAAGTAAAAGTTGGGATGGTATTTTGAAGGAATATTGTGTGGATGTGACTGGTAAAAAGTTTAGAAAAACCACCATTCCCCAAAATGTAAAATATGTAATCATCCGTACAACATATTCATTTAATGGACATTTATATAAATCTATAACCAACGACATCAATTTTAAACCAGGAGAGATTGATGATAATTGTATGTATTTTAATGTCCCGTTGAGTAGTGTTTATTTACTTGATCACAATGATAAACCGGTAAGAAACATTACTGAAAAGGTGAAACGATATATTGGACCGAGAAATGACTTCCATAAACAGAGAGTATCGCTATACCACTTTCTATATTATGATATGGAAACCTTGAGGAATAGATTCCCAAATATAAAAATTGTAAATAGTTTGGGTATGAAGAAGACTATATCCACACTAGATGGTTTTACAACTGATCTTCGGATACCTTAGTTGCCAGGTAAAATTTAAGTTCTCCCAAGTTTGCTACATTGTATTTTAAAATTAAAAATCGATTTCCATTTTCTTGAATAATTTGAACGGAAGAGCACATACTCGTCGCCTTCGTGAAGATATTCAGGTACCTGAGACTGTACAATCCCGCTATATCCGGACTCTCTTCCTGACAATCGATCATTGTTTCCTGGTTTGCAAAATCTCCATCACAAGTGAAAGATATTTTCATCCCATGCCTCCGAATCTGAATTTCTGATCCAATATTTGACATATCCCTACACAATCTTTGAAAGTCCACGGATGGGAGAGTGGTCACGGTAGTCATAGTCACCTCTGGTACCTCAATCTTACTTTCGTTGATATCCAGGAGTTTGAGTTGAAATTTCGTGTTGGTCTTCTTCGACTCACTCATAATTTCAATGTCCATGTATTCTTTCGAATTGATTTCAATTTTAAGGACATCATTATTTGTAATAGTTTTTAAAAGTTTGAATGTATTTGAAATATTGATTCCCGCTATAATTTCATCTTGATCACAACTATATTCTTCAAAATTATCGGCTGATAGAAACATGTCTATAAGTGACGTCCTCGCTGTATCTAAAGTTACAATCGTCATTCCTTCGGGTTTAAAGTAAATATTCACATCATTCAATATATCTTTTAAAACTTCGAATGTCGATTTAAAGGCTGTAGCTTGGATTGTTACAAGTCTCATATCTTAATATTTGGTGCGTCACATCTTTAAATCTGTATATGGTTCACCTTTTGAGACGTCGCGGCTTATTTTCTCTTCAAGTTCTTTTGTCATTGCTGGCTGCAAAGATTTACCATATTCATCTAGTGTAAACATGTCAGATTCACCCCTCCCATCTAATGTGGACATTGAACAAAAACCACCTCCAATATTTGTATTTGATATCTCCTTCGCTGGTAACAGTGAATCAAGCCAATTTTTTATTTCGATACCCACCAGAATCTTACCGTTTTTTGTCAACATAGTCGGTACACGATTGATTTTATGTTTATAATTTGGTGGAACACCTTGTGTATTTACATTGTGATAATGAACCAGCTGTTTTAATTGTTGATGTTTGCTAATATATTCAATAATTTCCATTGAATGTTTACACCTCGGGCTGTATATCAGCAGAGACATATATTATATAGATTGTATTTTCTAAAAAAAAATTAACGCATAGTAGTAAAGATGAGATACATATACTTTGTCGCCTTGATCGTGCTACTCCTTTTCCTGATGTACAGGCAGGAGACTTTTAGTCTATCAGGCTACACCAAACCAGTTGGCCCAATTAAGTTTGATGACCCCAGACCAGATTTATCCGGTTACACCGAGGTTGAGGTAAATATCAATAATGATACAATTCAAGAATTTGTTCTACAAACAAATAAGGAAATTTCTAAACGCATTGGTGTTTGTACCTATATAATAGAAACAACCTCTGTCAAAAAATATTCCGGCAACGAAGCGGATATCTACGAGTGTATGTTTATGGTTGTGAAAAATAACGGTTTTGCCTTTGGGTTTTCCGTTACATCCTATTTTGAAGTCATTAATGGGAAGGTCAGCCTCAAAGCTCTTCGCTCCCAACCAATCGGTATCCAGGCCCCTGATGATGTCACACCCTTCGTAGACGGTGCGAGGGGGAAGGAATTCATCGAATATAACCTAGTCAGGGAGACTGCTATACCATCGAAGAGTGAGTTGGATTCAGTCAAAAATAATTTACAGTAAATGTAATGATAAGCATCGAAGATGTTTTAAAAATTGATGAAAAGAGGAAGCAGATCAGGAAAGAAATTTACATGAAAATATATGAACAATTTTCGACTAAGATTAAACAGTCGGTAGAACTCGGACATAAACAACTTTTCATGACCATTCCCCATTTTTTAGTCGGGTATCCAGTATTCGACAGAGCTGCTGCTGCGAAGTATATCGCGAGACAGTTTACACTTGGTGGATTTAAAGTTCAATTGGTCAGTGAGTTTGATATATATGTAAACTGGATGACCCCAAAGAAGAAAAGGGGAAAGACGGGTACAGCCGATGACGGAGATTTCCCAACGCTAATGAACCTCAAGAAGATGGCGAATCAGTACAGGCGGGGTGCGTAGTAAAAACCAATTTTAAAAAACCCCTTAATCATAAATGGACAACTTGAACGTTTTGGTAGAAGCTAAAAAGGAGTATATGGGGCAACTCTGTCTCATCATGTGTCCAGCTATGATTGAAGTTTTTCAGGATATGTACAACGAGGCCGTCACCATGTCTAAGGGCAGGAAAGTCTTGGTTATGTTCCAGAAGTTATTGAAGGAGGTGCCAAACTGGTCTAATGCCATGTCTAAGCAGCACTCTGATAATATCGCAAACAGGTGTGCGTGGTTCAACGACCTCCTAGCAGCGGTATTTGTCGCGTGCACCAAGATTCTCTCAGCTGTTCGCCTCAAGGCTGATAACAAGAAGATAGCCCTAAAGCTTCCAACAAATGAAGTTTTCATTCAGACGTGTTACAATAACGTCGCTAAGGATTTGTACAAAGATCCTTACATTTTTCACGAAGATCAGAGTGAACACGCCAGGGATGAAATACTGACGTCGCGTTTCTGTACGTGCATCGAGGTAACCATCAAGGAACTCATCCCCGTTCAACAGATTCTCCAGACCTACATGTCCCAAGAGTCTAGGGATATAAATCTGGGTGGCGAAATTGAGGATAGTCCAGATCCCGATGTGTTGGAGGACTTTGACGAAGAGCCCGTGGGGGAACCAGAGGCATTTGGGGACCCACCCCCCATGGAGTCTGGGGATCTCCCAGAACCAGAGGGTGAAGCCCAGGTGGAACCGGAGATGGAACCAGAATCTGAGGTACAGCCCCCCATGGAGCCAAAAATGACTGGTTTGGAAAATGAATTTAAGACCATTCCGACTGTCAAAGATCCTCAGGCCGAAGAAGAAGATGACGGGGTCCTATTTGGCGACGCACCAGAGCAACGTACAAAAAATCCCAGGTATAATTAAATGGAACTTTCCGATTACTTACGCGACCCCATGAGTGCCGCTTTAATCGCCGGTGGTATAACTGCTGGTTATATTCATATCAAGGCTCAACTTAATAACGAGGGGAAGTTGGAACTTAGCAAGTACGCTAAACCCGCCGTCCTTAACGCGATCATGGTATTTTTTATAGTATCTCAGGGTCTCGGTAAAAAGGAGGTCATTTCAAGTGAACCATTCTAAAGTTAAAGATTATACACAAATACTAAGAAAATGGCATCTGTTTCGGCATTCAACGATATGATGGGTCAATTTCTTGTGGAATTGCACAAGACTTTTCCAGATGAAAAGGGCATTAAGAAGATGTTAGCTTCTTTCGATTTAATTAAGAGCACCAACCCGCGCATTATTGTGGACGGTTTCATGAAGGGTGTCTCTCCGTATTCAGACAAGATTTCCGCAAAGGATGAAACCTTCCTTTTGAAGGAGATTGACACAATTGACGTACTGAAGGATCTCAATATCAAAACGTACTGGACCAAAATGTCTGAGAACACGAAGAACGTCACCTGGCAGTACCTCCAGACACTGTACATGCTTGGGACGACCATCACCTCTATCCCCGAAGACACTCTCTCTATGATTGAGGGTATCGCGAAGGACTGCGCAGATAAGATGCAAACAGGGGATGGTAACATAGACCAGGATGCTCTGATGAAAATGATGGGTGGACTGCTTGGCGGTCTTCCAAAAAAATAAACCTTAACATATACTAAATGAAGGCTTGGTTCGACAATCCTCAGCAACTCATTAACGCCGAAAAGGTTTTACAGTTTTGGCCCACTAGGGAACAAACACCAGAAGAGAGGGTGAATGCCGCCTCTCGGTTTGTGATCTATATGTGTTGTGTATTGTACCTCATTCGCCGCGATCCTCGTATACTCGTACTTGGGTTGGTAGTGTTGTCTGTGATTTATGTTTTATACACATCCAAGATGGTCAAAGAGAAATATGGGGGTGACGTCAAACCCTCCAAGTGCCAAAAACCAACCCAAGATAACCCTATGGCAAATGTCCTAATTACTGATTATACGGACGCACCAAATCGATTAGAAGCTTGTTATTATGCTAATGTGAAACCTGCGACAGGGGATCGCATCCCATACGATGGGGGGAGATCCCGCACCCCCATGCCCAAATATCAACGTAACGGTCTCGATCGTCAATTTATTTCGAACCCGGTTACAAAAATACCAGGTGACCAAACCGCGTTTGCTGAATGGTTGTATGGACCAAAAAATGGTCCCACCTGTAGGTCTGATACTAGATTGTGTGACCCAAATGCGAGGGGGGTCCAGTTGGAGGCTTTCGCTGGTTTAGGTAGGGATGGGGACATCCGGGGTCCCAGAGGTGGTAGCGCATAGTTAGATTAATATTCTCATGTAATAATAAATGGCATATCAGCTCCAACCTGGTCTTTCCATAGTTCAAAATGCGGGGGCCATTGCTCCAGTCAAGGCGACCGACGAAGTTTTTGTATACCCCCAGCCCAGTACTCTCAATTGCTCTGGTGGAGGGTGCCGCCCCAACACCATGTTGTACGGAACCGCCCCATACATGGCGGGTAAGGGATCACCAGCGCAGCACATAGATACAAGTGATCAACTTAGACCCCAAAGCACCTCCCGTTTTAACAAAACCATTGTCCAAACATATGAACGTAAACTCTTCCCCCTCACGAACATGGAGTGCAAGGTCCCTCTCCGAACCATGAATTATGAACCTTCGAGCACACGCGCAGAAGTTCAGAATGGTCTTTTCCAGCAAAGGTATTACCCCAATAAAAATATTAATAACAAATAAGAATGGCTGACCCTATATCCCTCATGGCTGTAGCCAGTCTCATATTTGCTGGGCGAACTTTGAGTAAACCCCACAAGGCTGTAGTTGGTCCTTCCCCAGAAGTCGACGAAGCCCCAGTCGTTGAGAACGATGATTTTTCACCCATGGCCCAGACACAATCTCGCTACATTAAAGAAGACTTTTTAACACGGACAGGTATTCCACACAAAAAGGAGATGGAAGCTTTTGGGGACGTCTCCATTCAACAGAGAAGTGGGGGGCAGGAAATCCTAAACATGAGGAACCGTATGTATGACCAAGGACGAATGAACAACCTCTCACCCATCGAGAAGCAGCTAGTTGGTCCAGGTTTGGGGGTTAGTGCGGATGTTCCAGCAACAGGTGGATACCAGCAATCATTTAGGGTGAACCCCATCAATGTTGGTGAGTACCGTTTGACAACTCTTCCAGGACGGGCAGGTCCAGCGAAGGACATCACCGGTGGTCGCTCTGCGGTCGTTGGACAACTCACCCACAACAAACCGGAAACAACCGCACATTTACCATCTCGATTACCCGCCATGCCCGGGCGCGCTCAGGGTATGTCAGGTGTTGTTCCCCGCAATGAACACGAGAAGACCAAGAGAACAACCAACCGTTCAGAAACTGGTTTGCGCAATGATGGACTTGGCTTCAATGGCGCGAAGCGATTTGTTCCAGCCCAGACGGTGCCCCAAGATCCAACTCGATTTAAGACTGATCGCAACGATGAGCAGTACGGTTTCAACAACCAACCCGCACCAGGTATAAGCAGCTTCTACGGGGCGTATACAAACGGTGCAGCCTCCAAGGTGACTGCGCGCACCAACGATGAACTCATGAAGTACGGTTTCCGACCAGAAGATCGGCGTGGGAAGGCGAATCGTATGGGTAACGCGGGTAGAATGAATGTCCGTGAAAGTGCTTTGAAGCAGGGTGGTCGTCTCACGGCGGTTCGGAGTGACACCAGCCGTGTGGATGGGCGCATGAACGCAGCGAACGGTGGCTGGACCCAAAACTACCAACAAAAACCATTCCACCAGTTTAACGCTTACAAGGGCAACGCGAATCCAAATGCGAATTCTTTGGATATCGCAAAGGTACAACTCCAGAAGAACCCCCTCGCACATAGCATTTCCCAGTAAATTACCCACCCCCTAGACAAAAACAGTCATTAAAATTATATACCGTAATTTTAATGAAGGTTCATACACTGGATATAGATAGTAGCGAAAGAGACGTCACCGTGTACCCGTACGCAAATAATTATGTAATCAGGTTGGAAAACCCGATTTATGATATTTCAGAAATTTCTCTCGTTTCTGCCCGAATTCCAACACCCCAGCTCACCACGTGTGTAACCAATAAATCCTTCACAGTAGACGGGAATGTGTATACACTAGATGAAACAAACTATACGAATGGGTCACTGTTAGCTACAGACATAGACACGAAACTACAGGGTTCTAGTGTAGATACAGTTGTATTCGATGCAGATACAAATCAACTGACTCTATCAAATTCAGCCGCTACGCACGAATTTACTCTGGGTTTTAGAACCGGTGTGAACGGTTTCATGAGTAATAATACACCATTGACGACGCCCCACCAGGTGTTGGGATTTGGTTCGAATGATTACACCTCCTCTGCACACACTCTCACATCGGGTTCAGTCAATTTATCTGGACCAAACTCACTTGTACTAAAACTTTCTACGGGATCCGATGAATTCACAAAGACTGTATATTCTTCATCCCCGTTCTATACTGGGCATATTCTTCTAAACGGTACAGATTTTGTCAATGTACACGGTAGTGATGACCCCATCGTACACAATTTTTACAAAGGTTCTCAAAAACATATACAAGATATCAAACTCGAGTTTTTCTACATGAGTCACGGACGCTTAATTCCCTACGATTTTATGAATCAAGATCACGTCATTAAATTAAATATTAAATGTTCTACGGATAAATTAGAAAACCTGACTAAAATTGAAAACGATGTACCCGAAAAAATCAATGTAGAACCCCCCGAGAAGACAAACATAGGGATTCCTGTATTTAAGAATCTCTATGAATGGAAACAATACATATATATCATTGTTATTGTATTTGTAGGTGTCCTGATACTCACCTCCATGAAGCGTTGATTTTTTAAACGCGGGTGACGGCGAAGACTGGCTGGGCAGGCTTCGAGACACGGGTGGAGATGCGAGACACAATCTGGTAGACCACAACCGAGAGGAGGGTGGTGAAGAGCGCAGTGAGCGCGTACTGGGAACCACCGTTCTTGGGAGTCTTAATCACCTGGGTAATGACCCAGCGAACAAGGTCCATCCAAGACATCGCGGCAGCAAACGAGAAGCCCGCGACCACGGAGTTGAGGGACTGAGTCTCAAGCTCAGCCGCGACGAGGGTGACAGTGTCTATAGCGGTATCCATAACGCCGGCCATTGTGTAAGTTTTATACTATAGTTGAGGAAAATTATTCTGGTAACAAATCTTCCTTTTCAATTTTTTTATATTTTGTTTTCCTGAGTGTTTTGGTTTTCGTGAATATCGGTTCATCATCTGATGATTCACTAGAGCTGGTCTCTATGTCACACGATTTCAGTTTATCATCGAAAAATGTCCATGAATCAGGCTCCCATGTGCTCATTACTATTAAGAGCATTTTTTAACATCTGTTCTGCCGGACTCTGGGGTTCCCAGCTGTGCCAACGGTCATAGGCTTCATTCATTTGAATAAACTTGGGATCGTCTCCTGAATATCTCACAAAGCTGGGACATTCATCCTCTGCAACTTCTTCAATCTCAATCTCATCCTCCCCCGATTCCTCATCGTCGTACACTTCTGGGAATATGGAGCCAATGTTCTGACCAACTGTGTACATCGCACAGTATTTGGATGCATATTCCATGTCTTCTGGAAGAATCACATCTCTTCCACAAGCCTTACAATATTCAGCAGCCAAAACCATACTGTTCTCCATAACAGGCATCATGATGTCAATCATAGTGTTCATGTAGTTGGTGGCTTGGGTGTCCCCCGCATCACCGAACCCAGTTTGCATGTTCATGTTAATATTTAACGGTAAAAAGAGTTTTAGAAAATCCCTCGGCAACACGTAAAATGTTGTAGCTTAGGGCGTAGACACGAAGCTGTCTTGCAAAATCGGGGCACGATGTCATACTTAGGTTTAAAATTTGTTCTTTTATTAAACTGAAATTAACCTGCCCCGTTGGATACCACTCCTCTGGTTGAAGTGCGAAACTGTACGAATAAAAACGCCGAATGAGCTGGGTCTTGGAGTGGTGGATCGCAGCCTGAACCGCCTTGAGAAATATGACGCTACCCGTTTCCCTGGTTATAATGTCCTGACCATCCAGTGTGAGTATCAGGTGGTCGAGGTTTTCGTAGAGTATGTACTTCCCATCCTGTACAATAGATGTATTATCGTAGTCAAAGGGTGTTACGAACTGGAATTCATTGTTACCAATCTTACCCCGCCGTTGGATCACAAAGTACAACTCCTTCACCGGGTTTGAAAAATCTAATTTGAAGGTGTCGGAGTTCACACCAGCGTCGACATTGAAGACGTTTTGTTGTAGTTGTGAAATCAGGTAGTCTCGGGGTGTTTTTTCAATTTTAATTCGCTCGGTGCAGTCTAGAAATACAATTTCTGTACACAATTTAAATTCCTGTATCTTAATATCTTCCGTGAATGGATCTGGATAGGCACCATCTATTCTCACTACGAGGTCCTTTACGTCTCTCAATTTGATCTCGACCTCAACTTCTTGTTTTTTTATAGCACAGAGGGGTATCGCCAACTCTGGGTGGTTGTAAAAGTAAAAGGGTAAATCCACAAAAAAATCCACATCCTTCGTGTTTCCCAAAGCACTACTCGCGACTATGAGACGGTTAGCGACCTGTACATCCGCGGTTCTTTTTTCGTATTTACCAATCAGGTGCTTGAGTGCGTTTTGTTTACTTTGGGTAACATTGTGCTCTGAATATATTTGGAGATAGTCGCTCGTCAATCTCTGAATGATTTTGCCCCCAATGATTACATCGGCGTGTTCAACGATCGCGTGACCAACAGATTCTATGTAAGCGACCCCCGATGTACCGATTTCTGGAAGTTTAATTTTCAAACTCAAAGTTTTCAATAGGTCACCTTGATTTTGGAGAACCTTAAACCTGACAGTCTTTCCGAAATCAATCTGGTTTACGGGATCCAGGTCGACATATTCCCGTGAAAAATTTGAATGCTTCTTGAAACTTTCCAAAAAATGACTGTAGTCTGGATTGTCTGTGAAGAACTGCTCTTGGGGTCCAGAAGCCAAAAGTTGGACACGACCAGCCATTACTATTATATCCACCTAAAATTTTAATCCAGCTAAACCACTCTCAAATCTCAGAACATTGTAGTTAATTGCGTATATCCGGGTCTTGTTGGCTTCCGCGTAGTTATTGGGAATAATCTCCACAGTCAACATCTTGTGGGTAATACGACTCATGTTTACCTGCCCTGTCGGATAATATACCTCGGGTTTAAGAGAAAATGAATACATACCAAATGTGGCGATGTTCGCAGACGATGGACTATTTATATGATGTTTCAGAGATTGTTCGTATACTAGAAACTTTGTATCCCTGTTGAAAACAACTTCATTGTTGAAACGAAGTTCTACATTTTTAATGCTATTGTACCAATTTGGGTCGTTATCTTCAACAGCTTCTTCCGATTGAGAAACGAAGAAAAGTTCCTTAACAGGGTGTTGGAAGTTCAACATCACAGACCTCTTGGTTTCGCCAACTTTCATTTTGAACTGCGCCAGTTGAACCTGTGTGATCACATAATCGATGGGGTAGGACATCAGATACTGCCTCTCTTCTTCAGATAAATATACAAAATCTACATCTATAGACATTGTACGAATTGAACCCTGGAGTCCATCTGGGATATCGTAAGGAAGGCCATTGTTAAATATCACTTCTTTCAGAGGTCGTAATTTAAGTTTAACTTCCACAATGTGTTTAGTTAGGGCACAGGTTGGTATGGCCAGAGTTGGATTTCTGTAAAAGTAAAATGGAAGATTGAGAAAATAGGTATAATCACCCTGGTAACTCAGTATGTTACCGTGCCCATTCAAAAAATAGAGGGTCTGATCGATATCATCATTCGTATTATGAAGTTGCTGGTACAAATAAATATATTCACCCGTGATTTTCTCTATAACTTGACCACCAATCAAAAGTTCTGCATACTCAATCATATGTGTGATTATAGAGGGTGACCAAATGGTGTCATTTCCCGTTTCATCGGGGGTTGGGTCATTTAAAGTCACCTTCAGGGTCATATTCTTTATAAGATCCCCCTTATCTATGGGAATCCTACACTCTATAACGTTTCCAAAATCCACAGTGCCATCAAACTGATTTTCTAAAACATCTACAGAAAACTTAGTGTGCCTTTTAAAATTCATCAGGAAGTATGAAAATTGTGGTTCGTCTGATAGCCATTGATCCTGGATACCTGTTGCGGCGAGTCTCAGACGACCAGCCATTCCTACTCTATATGAGTAAAATTTTGGTAAATAAAACGAGACACTAAATTAGAATGAACCTTCAGTTGAGGAAATTCAAACCCGAAAGTATAACAGATGACAGGGTTTGTGTGTTCATAGGCAAACGTAATACTGGTAAGTCCACATTGGTAAAAGATATTATGTTCCATAAAAAGCATCTTCCGGCGGGAATTGTCCTCTCTGGAACTGAAGAGGGTAATCACTTTTATTCTGAATTCATTCCAGATCTCTTCATATACGGTGATTATGACAGAGACGCGATAGAGAGAGTCATGGCGAGGCAGAGAAAATTGGTGGGCGCAGGAAAAATAAACTGCGGGTCCTTCATGCTCCTAGATGATTGTATGTACGACTCAAAGTTTTTGAAGGATACCTGTATTCGACAGTGCTTCATGAATGGAAGGCATTGGAAGATTTTTTTCATGTTGACGATGCAGTACGTGATGGACCTCCCACCGGCACTTCGCGCCAATGTCGATTACGTCTTTATACTCAGGGAAAACATTATTCAAAATAGAGAAAAGTTGTACAAGTCTTTCTTTGGTATCTTCCCCTCCTTCGACATGTTCTGTAAGGTGATGGACGCGTGTACCGAAAACTACGAATGCCTCGTGTTAGATAATACCGTGAAATCTAACAAGATACAGGATTGTGTATTCTGGTACAAGGCGACTCTCAGAAAGAATTTTAAGGTTGGGGGACCAGAGCTCTGGAGACTCCACAAGAAGATGTACAATCCCAAACACCTCGAGCAGAAGGAGGAAGATGCCAAGAAGGCCACCAAGAAGACAGCCCTAACGATCACCAAGAGAAAATAGTTGCGTTTTCATTTTTATCAAAAAACATAGAGTATAGTTAAATGGCTTCACCCCAAGTGAGTACGTTGAATTTGTCTGATAATGGTGACGGTATGGTACCTCTGAATACCAACCCAACCACATCTTTTGTGAATAATGAAGCTGAAAAAAATATACGCCCAAATAAAGAGACGATGGATTCTACCCCCATTAATGATATCATGATGGAACCCCCAATGATGACCGACGAACCCAAAATGCAGGGTATGATGCCCCAGATGACAGCCCCCCAACCACAGGGATCTTACGCTCCCCAGCAGGCGGAGAAACCAGAGAGCAAGAATCCCCTCAACCTCACGGATGACCAAATGACAGCACTCTTTGTCGCGGTATGCACAGCCGTCGCCATCAGCAAGCCAGTTCAAGATAAGCTAGTGACCTCTATCCCCAAGTTCCTTAACGAACAGGGGGGTAGAAGTATGGTTGGTCTTGCTTCGACCGGTCTTGTTTCGGGCATCATATTCTTCTTCGTGAAGGATTACATTATCAAGCCCTAATTTTCCCAACCTTTATTACTATAGATTGAGGAATCGATACCCGTTAAATAGGTAATTAACACTCCACCCGCAAAAGTCGCCAAGAGCAAGAAACTCAAAACAAGGTTCTTTTTCCTGTCATTTTTCGGGTTTTTTACAGCTTCGCGGGAAGTACGCCACACCGTGTTAACCAAATACATGAGTATCATAGATACGACGGTCGACGCCCAAAAGAAGAGACGATCCACCGCGAGCTGGGGGATGTCCGAGACGATGAGGCGGAGAACATTTGGTATAATTACAGTCAACCACAGAAGATTGAAACCGTAGTGCTGGACAAATTTGGGTACAAAAAGGACTGCAAATACTGCTAACCAAATTCCTACACTCTGTAGTACCACACTAATTGGTGTTTTCATTTAATGTAGGGTAAGATTATTTATCCTGAACGTGCTGACCACAGAATTTGGTCTTCTGTGGTATTTTTTCGTAAATGTTTAGATTTTGAGCTATGTTTCTAAGTTCTACATAATTTTCCCAAAATTCGGGTGAGTGAGAATATTCCTTCACTGTAGAATGTGCCAACTCGTGGATGAGAACATGGAATATTTCGTTCACACCCCCATTCAAACATATGGTTATTTCTCCACCTTTGTTTGTGTTGTAGCCCACGGTATTCTTCATTTGTGTAAATCCGGTTATTGGAACGTGGCGATGTAGTACGCGGAATTTAGGATCATCGGTTTCTTTGAGATGTTCCCTGAGAATACGATACCTTTCCTTCACATCTGTAAACTCATAGGGTTCGCGCGTGTTGTGTAATATGTAAGCACATATGATGAATAATATAACTACCGCTATCATCTCTTATATACAAAGATAAATTTACTATAGAACTCTGAGATTGGGTTTCCTGTGAGACCCTCCCAAAGTTCTAGTCTAAATCCCATTTCCTCTAAACTCGTCACAAGACGGTCCTTGTAGCATATAGGCTCTGGCTTTGGTCCATCCGCATAGTACGGGGTGTCCACCAGGTGTACAAACATCTTCTCACCGTATTCTCCATACCCACCACCACGTGTCAGAAAGTAGTTTCCATCCCCATCTCTGTAGGGTGTCCTAAACACAATCTTCTCAGAGTCCGGAATGATACCTATCAACTTTCCACCCGGTTTTATTCGCTTCTTAATTTCCCGTAGGGAACTGAAGAAGAGGTCCCTGGTCTTGTAGATGTAGTGCAAAGAAAAGTTAAAACACACCACATCAAACTTTCTATTCGGACACTGGTGTATGTCACCCTCGTAGAAGTTCACCCGCAGGTGCATATTCTTCGCCCTAGACCTAGCCTCCACTAGAGCAGATGGCTCCGGGTCACACATGTTTATATTGACCCCACACTTGTGCCATTTTTGAAGATCGCCACCGAAACCACACCCAACATCCAGAATACACTGCCCCTTCTGAGCGACAGACTGTATCAGGGACCTCTTGGCGTCATTGTGGTTTCGGCGAATCTCTTCCATAGGTGTTTTTTTCATCACTCTTTTAAATAACTTAGGAACTTAAAGTTTACAGACCCAAAAAATGTATAATGTCCCTAGAAGCCGATTACACAACCGTCCCTGGTCAGGTCTTTGCGTGCATCTCGATCGTTGGTCCAGAGTGTCCCCAAAAGACTGACAAGTTTGGCATCAAGCTTCGAGGTGCCTTTGCAACCCGTGATGAGGCGGCGAACCACGCCAAGCGTCTTCAGAAGGAGGATGCCACCTTTGACATCTACGTTGTGGATATGTACAAGTGGCTCCTCATCCCACCAGATTCCTCCAAGATTGAGGACGTACACTACACGAACGATAAACTCGAAGAGATTATGACTGGCTACAAGGAGAACCAGTCCCAAGCTGCGAGGATGTTCCAAGAGCGTAAGCAGGCTATGATGGATACCAAGACTGGACACACCCCCGGTGATGATAACTCTAAGTTTTACACCAAACCAGATGAGGCACCCATTAGCCACCCGGCTGAGGTTCTCGAACGCCTCAAGAAGGAGAAGCCCGATGCCCAGATGGATGAGCTCGTCAAAGAAGCCGATACGATCGTCGCAGCTGAGATTGAGGAGCGCCGTAAACAACGGGAAAAGGACGCCGCCTCTACTGACGCTCAGTTAGAATCCGTAAAAGAAGATGACGAATCACCCGCGTAAAAAAATATCATAATACAGTAAACAATGTTACAGATTGTGATAACCATAGTTTTGGTTGGAACTTTCTTTATTTTGTTTTTTAAACCATGCTACACTTTAAAAAACAAAATGGTCGAAGAAAAAAAGGTGGAAACTAAAGGATCGAAGTTAATGGAAAACTTACAGGAGACTGCGACACAAATAAAAAAGCAGGTAAAAGGTGGTATCAGGGAATTGAAAAAGAATTCATTGATTGCGGTGGGACCTTTCGTATCACCATCATATGGGGACATAGGAGACTTTGAGCCATACTAGGTGTATCTGAGAATGACCGGTTGCATAGTTTTACCCATAAAGAAACCAAGTAAAAATACAGCAAACGCGATGATCCACGTACTCTTGTCTATACTTCCCAGAATATCAGTCTTCTCTGGTAAAATCTGCTGATTGGGGGGTGGTTGCGCATAATTCATTTCCGAAGGTTGAAAATAGTATTCTCTCGTATCATCTTCATCCTTATCGTTCTCATTAGGTAGAGGTTCTACCGTGGGGTTATAATCAATTGGATTTCCTATATCCGTTTCCATTATTATTAATACTGCTTGTTTTTTTTAAGCACATTCTCACTCACTTTCACTATCACTATCTACGACAAAATCTTTCAGATTTCCATTATCGTCAGCATCACTGTCATCGTCACCTGAGGTATAGTCCTCTTCATCCTCTGTATCAATGTCGGAACTGAAATCCGAATCGTGGTCTTCCTCACCCCAATCATCGATGACATCGTTCTCAGTGGGTTTAAACGTTTCAGGTTTCTTAATCTTTCTCCCCGATCGTGTTGTAGGTGCGGCCATTTTTATTAATTTCGCTACAACTGTTTAAGTAGCTTTTGAGAATAATTCACTAATTATACCAGAATGTAGTTCATGCTTTCGATTAGTCTTGACATCTTTGCATATAGAACAGTATTGGCTCACCTCTTTCCTCTTTCTAACCTGGTAGACCATGGTGGTGGAGTCGTCATGAGATCCCTTGATATTTTCACAATACATAGAGTTCGTCGCGATGTTAAATCCACCCTTGCACTTGTGGATCTTCAAAACCTTCGTATCACGTTGACCAGGTTTATTCATCTGTATAAACTTTTCTATGGATTTATTTACACCACTCATATCGACCTTGGGCTTTTCGTTAAACTTTTTAATTTCTGGACACTTCTTAATATCGGATTGCTGTGGGTATAGTTTTTCAATGATAATGGAGGAAAGTTCGTGGCGACGACCACAAAAGTCTTTACAGAAACCATCCCTCCTTTCTCGAATAGTTTCACACCTACAAAAACATTTCTGAAGTATTTGTTTACCACTGATTATGAACCAGACATGATTTGAACCATGTTCTCGACGGAGATTTTCACAGTACTTGGAATTTGTCGACACCAAATATACATTGTTGTGTTTGAACATCTTTGTAATGGTGGCACCCCCCTGCCCCTCCAAATTTTTATTCACAAATTTTTCAATCAGGTATTTTAACTCCTCGTTATGGACCTCATCCTTGGTCTGATCATTGCTAAAAGATCCTTCCTTGAGGATGTTGGAAGGTGATGAAACTACATGGGTCTGTGCAGCGTCTGTGCGGACAATGGACATATTGAGAAGTTCCAGATTGGGGGTGGGGTCAACCTGAATAAGTGTACTCAACGGACCACTGACATACCTGAAGACTGGGAGATATGCGAGTTGTTCCACCCCCTTGGCCATCTTGTGAGACCATATCATGCGAAATCCACTCCCCTTGGTTCCACGCTGAATATCCCCGTACACGGCGGCATCTATGATTTCATTCCAATCCAACGATCCCTTACCCTTCGAAAGAGCTACGAGAATGTGCTCTCTCAGAGCCACAGCGGACGCCTGATCCACCACGAAACCCGGCCAATTTAGATGAACCCCAGTTTTTATGAGCGAATTTCCACACGCCTTTGGTTTAGAAACAGATATCAGACAATCCTTCCCACCATGCCTCTTGACCTTGTCACAAATAATCTTACAAATATTCTTAATCTCGTCGATACTCAAAGGGACCGTGTCCTTGTAATCGATGTCGACAAAGAAGTTATAGGTTGGACTCTTTTGCTCAACGATAAACAACTTCTCACCCGAACTCACTGCCTCCACATACTTTTCATGAAACTCATTCAATCTACCAAATGGTACTGAGAGGACACCACCGTCCATGCGTACATGTGATATATTGGATGCGTTAGTAAATCCTTGTGAAATGCACCACTTGTTAAACATACCTTTGTAGAGATCCTATTCTCTAAACCACCTCATACAGGATACATCCTGAAATTCTTGAGTTTCAGAAAGTTCCTTCTTTATAGTTAAAAGTTCGTAGACTGTCCTGTCTTCATTCTCCTTTAACCATTCCTCAATTTCCTGGTCACATAGACCCCTATTTTTTTCCAGTAATTCTTTAATCTGCATCACAATATAAGCCTTGGACTTCATTATTTTATAGAAAATGTTTTTCTATTCAAAGAAGTTATACAGGCATAGAATTGTGGATTCTTCAAAACGTTATCAACTATGAGCTTCCAACGCTTACGTGTGTTAAATTCCTCTAGGGTGTCATAACTCATGTAATCGTTTTCATCGTGAGTCTTCTTAATGGGCTGATTCATCAATTTCTTGAGGCTTGTCTTCTGCTTCTCTTCGTAAAATTTCTTGACCTGTGCATTTTGTTCAGCTCTGGTGTAGTTAACAAAAAATATGTAAACGTTGTACTCTAAATCTACCGTGGGACTTTCCTTGACTGTAAATTTAAACTCCGTGTACTCCCCATTCTTTAGGGCCACGACCCCCCTCGTTTCTTCCTCCAACTCCCTAAGTGCACACCTGAGAGGATTTAGAATCTCCCTCCGTCTGCACCCACCCGTGACGAAAATCCAATCCTTGAATCGCCAATCCCTCACCGTGAG
>Ga0213869_10000909_pt1 | contig 22715 bp, 16 predicted proteins | sample PICome_10_FD_160083 | JGI IMG/M metagenome (GOLD analysis project Ga0213869, IMG submission 160083) | Coastal seawater microbial communities near Pivers Island, North Carolina, United States - PICO132 | ecosystem: Environmental > Aquatic > Marine > Coastal | place: USA: North Carolina...
CTATTTAGTGAATTCGATTTGGATGATAATAAATGTATTGATTCAACAGAAATGAATACACTTTTGAAAACTATTGGGGTATATTGGCATTGTCGATGGCCTGAAAAAATTATAGACCAATTTGATACTGTTAATATTAATCGTTGTTTGGAATGGGATGAATTTACACTAGGATAAATATATTAACAAAAGATATTGAGAGAAGCGCTCCATAATAAAAGTAATATAAAGAGGTTTTTATTTTCTCTGATGACTATGATGGATGATTATTTTAAATATACGAAAGAACTTAGCCGAGATTATGGTGAAAAAAATACAATAGTATTAATGCAGGTTGGTGCGTTTTATGAGGCGTATGGTTTGAAAAATCCTGCAACGGGTGCTATTGAAGACTCAAATATTAAAGATTACACAGAAAAATGCGAATTAGCTCTTTCACAAAAGAATAGTTGCGTTAATAAAAAAAATGTAATGATGGCTGGGTTTGGACTCATTCAGTTAGACAAATACTTGAAAAAATTACAGAATTTTGGATATACAGTAGCAGTGTATAGCCAAGATGAAAAGGCTGCTGGTACTACGCGGAGTTTAACCGGTATCTTCTCTCCTGGAACTTTTTTCACAAGCGATTCGCCTTCACTCACTAATAATACTATGTGTTTATGGATGGAGAAAATTGGTAAGCTGATTGCTATTGGTATTTCCAATATTGATATTTATACCGGACGTTCATTCCTATTTGAATATCAGCAAGAATTTACCTCTACGCCAGAAGCATATGATGAATTGGAAAAATACATTTCCATTTACAAACCGAGTGAACTGATTGTTATTCATAATTTGGCACCATCATTAGTGGAAAATATTCTTCATTATATAGATCTGCAAACCCAGAGCAAACACATACTTGATATGAATGATAAGGCAAATCCACACCTTACTAAGATTTCCAACTGTGAAAAACAGGTATTCCAATTGGAGGTAATGAAAAAATTCTTTGGAAATGCTAATGCTAATAGTGATAATAGTAATTACTTCGCGGATTCTTCTTCATTATTTGAATATCCAATTGGTACACAATCTTACTGTTATTTACTCGATTTTATTTTCCAACATAATCCAGATTTAACACGGAAAATTCAATTACCTGTATTCGAAAATCGTTCAACGCGAATGAATCTTGCCAATCATTCACTTAAACAGTTGAATATTATTGATAGTGGTTTGTCTGGCAGTCGTGGAGCAGGATCATCCGTTCTTTCTCTCTTGAATCGATGTAATACACCTATGGGAAAGCGCAAATTCGAATATACATTACTTCACCCACTTACAGAGCCAAAATTGCTTCAACACGATTACAATTATTGCGAGCATTTACTTTGTAAAGGGAGCGAACATGTTGAATATTTGCGAAATTTTATGGCAGATATAAAGGATTTTGAAAAATTAGCGCGCAAAACCGCATTGAAACGAATTACTCCAAGTGAATGCGCTCATATGTATAATTCATTGGAGATTGTGGAAAAAGTATACAATGAAATTCATTTGGATTCAACTAGTGCCGACTATATTTTTGCGGTGGCTAAGAGAGAAGTAAATCAATACGCTCAGCAGTTACGCTCGCTTATTAAATCTGTATTGGTATTGGAGCGAGCATTTACATTAAATACACTCTTATTCGACTCTAATTTTATTCAGCATGGTTTTAATAATGAGCATGATAGATTAGTAGAAACCTGGTATGATTCTTATGATATACTGGTCGGTATCCAAAAATATTTCAACTCCTTGGTAGCGAAATTTGAAAAGGGTGGTAAACAGAATAAGAGTGATTATGTTAAAATTCACAGTACTGAAAAAATGGGAAATAGTATAATATGTACGAAGAGACGTAGCACCATACTTAAAAATGAATTGAATAAAGTGCCTACCACCAATAACGATGGCGTGGTAGATATACCCTATTATTCGCGTTATTCCAATTCTACTAAAACTATTCAGCTTAATATAAAAGATATTACCTATGAATCAGCCAGTGCATCCAATGTTTCTATTGTTTCACCTGAAATTAGCAGAATTCTAAAACAAATATTAACCTCTAAAAATATTATGGTTGCCTCCTTGGATTCTATTTATCAACAGTTTGTTAAATCATTATTTGAAAAGTTGGGCGATATTGAAGAAATCGTAAAATTTGTGGCGTTAGTGGATTTTTCTTATGCGAAAGCTCATATATCATTTAAATTTAATCTTTGTAAACCAGCAATCCAAGAGTGTGACAGTTCCTTTGTTAATGTTAAAGGTATGCGACATATTCTTATTGAATCGCTTTTAAAAGATGAACTGTATGTGACAAATGACATTGTATTAGATGAAAAACAATTGGGTGTTTTGTTGTATGGAACGAATGCTGTGGGTAAGAGCAGTTTTATTAAAGCCCTTGGTATTTCTGTTATTATGGCCCAAGCAGGTTTTTATGTGCCTTGTTCGGAATTCTTGTTTTTCCCATATAAAAATATATTTACACGCATTTTGGGCAATGATAATTTGTTTAAAGGTCTCTCTTCTTTCGCTGTGGAAATGATTGAGTTAAAAACTATTCTTTCTATGGCCGATCATAACAGTTTAATTTTGGGCGATGAATTGTGTTCTGGTACCGAAAGTAATTCAGCTATCAGTATATTCTTGGCAGGTATCCAACATTTATATGAAAAAGAATCATCATTTATATTTGCCACACATTTTCATGAGATGGTTGATTACGAGGAAGTGCGAACTATGACAAGCCTATCATTAAAACATATGGCTGTTAGTTATGATAAAACCAAGGATAAATTGGTATATGACCGCAAACTTCATGATGGACCAGGACAAAGTATGTATGGGTTGGAGGTATGTAAATCACTTCATCTACCATCAGAGTTTTTGGAACAAGCACATACCATTCGTAATAAATATAATGCAAAAACTGGTAGTATTTTAGAATGGAAACAGTCACGCTATAATTCAAATAAGCTTCGGGGAATTTGTCAGGAATGTCAACAAGAATTCAGTACAGAAGTCCATCATATCGCCCACCAAAAAGACGCACGAGAAAATGGATATATTGGCTCTTTTCATAAAAATCATCTAGCTAATTTGAAATCTCTTTGTGAAAAATGTCATCTGAAAGAGCATCAAAATGAAAAAATAAGTCATAGTCAAGCAAAACAACTATGTAATTAAATTAAATTTAATAACTCATATAGATATATTATTATCAAAGTGTAATAATGATAATTAATAGTTTATTATTTTTATTTTCTCACTCCGTAAATCCAACATTTTTAGTTCACGGTATTGGTGGTTCGCAAAAAGATTTATTAGATATTCAAAAATCCTTGGAAGAAAATAATTACCCCGTTTTTTCTCTCTCCGTACAAAATAGTATTTTCGGTTCGATGGATAAAATGTGTGAATCCGTTGCAAACCAGATCCATAATATTTGTAATACAAATACTAAAACATTTTATCCACAAACAAATATAAATCTAATTGGTATTTCACAGGGTGGATTGCTTGCCCGTTGTTTTGTAGAGAGATATTCAGGAGAAAAAGTGATGGTGGATTCGTTAATTACTTATGGAACACCGCATATGGGTATTTATTATAAATCATCTCCGTTTCCTGTATCGTTTTTAGAATATTGGAAAGACCCATACCAATATAATAAATATTTGCGAGAGAATAAGTTTTTAAGATTTTTAAACAATGAAGTATCCCACGCCAACTCTTCTCTCTACAAAGCGCGAATGGAATCTCTTTCAAATTTTATAATGTTTTGGTCGGGAATAGATGATGTAATACAGCCACGCGAAAGTGCCGCATTTGAATTTTACAATATTTCATTGGCAGAAGAGAGAAAGGAATTGGACATTGTAAATTTTGAAAAATCGAGTCAAAATTCAGAAAATAAAATTGGATTAGGATATTTAAAAAAGGCAGGGAATTTTATGAATTTTCGCTTTGATTGTTCTCACGAGAAATTCAAACATCCAGAATGTTTTCGCGATTTTTTAGTCAATGGTTCAACAATTTTAAATTTAACATTGAAATATTTGGTGTAATATTATAAAAAATACCCTACTATTCTTTTTACATAATCAGTAATATGTGTAAAGTTATTTGTATTATATTTTTTATTAATATAATCAATTGCTATTTCCTTTTCTTTTTTTAATAACTCGCCTTCGATATCTTTATCAATAACTAAATATGTTAAAAATCCTCTTAGTTCTGATTTATGAAAAAGCGATTTATCACCGTGATACTCTAAAACAATAATATCATTAGTAATTTCTTCGACGTTTTCTTGAAATTCTTGACCTGACTGTCCATCGGTTTCATACTTCATTTCTGCTATATCTAAAAATTTGCTTCCAACTGCAAGTGACGGTTTTTTCTTAGATTCTTTTGAACCCAATTTAATTCGTGTTCCGCTTTCATATTTTTTAACAGCAAAATATCCCCCGGGTGTTATTTCTAATTTTTCATTTACTTGTGGGTGTAAAACAAAGGAATAATTATTAGGTGCTACATCTATAATCTTGCATCTTTTGCCTTTTCCAATACCAGTAATACGTATTTTTTTGGATATTTCTCTTGAAAATTTTTTAAATCTTGAACTTAATTTTAAACCATAGGCGGTATCTGGCATTTGACGAATCTCTTCATCTGCACTATCATCACTCATAATACTATATTAATTACAAATATAATTTTATTTAATTCTGGAAAATTGGATATTTTCTTCTTTTGTATCCAATTTTCGCGATGCCTCATAGCGCCATATTTGTTTTTCGCCGTTTTTTATAAATATACATTCGGCAGCATAAAAATAATCGTTGCCATCTTTCGAGGTTCGCAATATCTCGTTAGTTTGTTTACTTAAAAACATTATATAAAAGAATTATAGATTAATTAAATATTATGGACACTAATAATGAAGAAGATAATATTGACTCTGTCGATATTTGTTGCGGTTTAGCTTGGGGAGATGAAGGTAAAGGAAAAATTGTTTCTTATCTAAGCAAAACTGGCAATTATGATTTTGTTTGCCGATGGGGCGGGGGCAATAATGCCGGTCACACCATCTATAAAAACGGTAAAAAATATAAAACGCATTTAATACCTTCCGGTGTATTTTACGGAGTAAAATCTGTTATAGGACCTAATTGTGTAGTAAATATTGATGCATTTTATGAAGAATTAAAATATTTAAAGCTACACGGGTTTGACACATCTTTGGTTAGAGTTTCACCATTAGCACATATTATTACTGAAAAGCATATTGAAGAAGACAAAAAGAAATATAATAAACAACTGGGTACAACAGCGAAGGGTATAGCCCCTTGTTATAGAGATAAATATGGTAGAACTGGTAGACGTGTTTGTGATGTATTAAGCATGTTTGAAGGACACATTTGGGATGGCAAATTATGGGGGAAAATCTTATGTGAAGGTGCACAAGGATTTTGGCTGGATGTTGATTATGGAAATTATCCATATAATACGAGTTCGCAGACTTTGCCATATAGTGCGTGTTCTCTTGGATTCCCACCACAATATATTAAAAAAATATTTGGTGCAGCGAAAGTATATGATACGCGCAGTGGTACTGACCCAGAATTTCCAGAAGAATTACTCCTCCAAGAAGAGTTAATGGAAATAGGAATGAAAGGGAATGAGTGTGGCACTACAACAGGTCGCCGTCGAAAAGTCCAATTTATGGATTTAGATAGACTCATAAAAGCTATTCAAATTTCCGGTACAACTATTTTAATTCTCTCCAAGATGGATATACTAGAAGATGTAAATATATTCAAAATTATAGATAAAACTGAAATCGTAAATTTTGATAATGCGTTGAATTTTAAAACGTATATTCGCACACGAATTGAGAACGAATGTCAATTCATCCAAGATATTATTTTCTCGTATAGTATGGAAGAAATTTAAATTTTTCTTTTGTTTTTATTTTTAAATTTAATTTTAAAATTCCTTGTAAAATTTTTTTTTTGGCGCGTTTTTCTATTCTAATTTTTTAATTTTTTCTACACGTTTTCTTTTTCTCTTTCCGCCTCTGAATTCACGTTCACAATCAATACCCAGAGCCGTTGCCATTTCATTTATTTTTATCTCTCTTTTGTACTTATGTAAGTAACGAAATATCTTTCACTTCTCCAAAATCAATCATTTTTAGGTTGCCTTTATCCGTGTAAAAATGATTTCTTGGATCTTTTGTATTGATTAAACCTATATCAGAAAGTTTTTTAATATACTCGCAAGCAAATGCCTTTTTAATTGCATTTTCTGTTTGATACAAATGAATAAATTTTTAACTCTTTCCATTTCTACGTATCCAATAACACCATCACTGAACTTAATAAATCCTGATTTGCTAATAGCTGGTGCTAAATGAGCTCTTGCTGCTCTATCTTTAAATTCTATCTCTCTTTTACACCTTTGAACAATTAAAACGCCGACCTTGTCGGCATTTATCAGTTACAAAGGTAACAGTAACCACGCACATAAAATGTGCGAAGGTGTAAAGGCAGCTTCTCTTTCGGGACTCGATATAGGTTGAATTTTTATAACATCTCTGAATGAATCATCACCAACTAATTGAGAATCTGTTAAATATACAGCACAGCACCATTACCACCTGAATCAAGATATTTATAAATTGTAAACCTACTTGTATTAATGTCTAATGGATTTTCAACTTCCAAAGATAATAATTTATCACCTGTTCTATTTAATCCAATAAATTGTGGATAATCATCATCATTAATAAAAAATTTATTCATATATTAATCTCTATAATATATTTACAAAATCATTTGTTATATTTTAAAATTTTTTTAGTGCAAATAATCTCATTGTGCGGGGTTTTTTATTTAAATTACGTAAATAATGAATTTTATTAATAATTGTTTTCGACATATCTAAATTCCAATGTTCTGATGGTTTGATATTAAAATGACATAATCGGCAACAAATTATAATATCTTTTTTTGTAACATTATTATTCATACCAATCACACCAGTTTTACTATGAATATCTAAAATGTTTTTATTATTAAAACAGTTAATGCCACATATTTCACATTTCCAATTATAATAATCTCTAATTTTATTGTTAATGTCTATTATATTTAATGATGTTTTATAAACTAATGAATCTGTAAACTTTCTTTTATAATTTTTTTTTTCAGTTAAATAAACATATTTTGCAATTTGTTTATATTTTCTAGTATCGCAATTAAAATCATTATTGGAAAAATTAATATTAAATAGATTAGAACTGTATAGATATTTTTTAAAATTTAAATAATCATTATTATCAATTAAAATTTTTAATTTATCGTAGTCAATATGTTGTAATTTATTTACGTTTTTAATCATTTATTTTATGTATATATTTAATTTTTAGTCATATTATTATCTGTGGTTGGAAAACTTATTGCTTTCACATAATGAAAACGAACAAGTAGTTGTTGTTGTAGTTACGCCGCCATCACTGGAAGATGTTGTTGTCCATAAACAATGAAAACAATGATAGTAGCAATCCATTTTTATATTAATGTTGATTTTATCTTAATTTTTCTAATAAAATCCTTTGTTTTTCACGGATTGATGAATTTTTTCTATGGCTAAAAGATAGCAAGCTGTACGCATTGTAATTCCTTCCTTGTATGCTCTATCGACCGCTTTATTATAGATGCGTTGCATTCGTTGACTCAGTTTCTTCATTGTTTCTTCTTCGTTCCAATATTCACATCGTTTATTTTGCAACCATTCATAGTAACTCACAACTACACCACCACTATTTGCCAAAATATCAGGAATTACATCGATTTCCTTCTCTCGCAAAATAATTTCTGCTTCCATATCAACAGGTCCATTTGCCGCTTCCACCACCAATTTACATTTCATATCATTTGCCATATTTCCACAAATAACAAGTTCCTTTGCAGCTGGAATAACAATATCACATTCAATGGAAAAAAACTCATCAGCTGGTATTTCTTCCCCAGTAGGATAGGATGAAATATTTCCATGCTCCTTTGTATGTTCCATTAATTGGTAAACATTAAATCCTTCTTTGCTTTTAAGTGAACGTGTATGGTCGGCCACACCAACACAAATTAATCCAAGTCGATTCATAAGAATAGCAGTGTTCGACCCAACATTTCCATAACCTTGTATAATATAGCTCTTTCCAGCTAGATTGGTTTTATTTTGTTTGGCCCAAAGTTTTACACATTCTACAACACCATATCCTGTTGCTTGCTCACGTCCAGCAGCGCCACCACAGTCCAACGATTTACCAGTGAAAACCGCATTATTATGCGATTGTGCTTTTTTCTGATAGGCATCCGTCATCCAATCCATAACTTGCGAGTTTGAACCCATATCCGGCGCAGGAATATCCTGGTTTTCCCCTATGTATTTAAACATATTTGAAGCATACCCCTTACTGACACGCTCTAATTCTTTCTTTGTTAATGTCTTAGGATTGACCTTAATACCACCTTTTGCTCCACCATAAGGCAATTCTTGAAGCGCACATTTGAGTGTCATCCAAAACGCCAATGACTTAATTTCATCTAAATAAATATCATCACTAATTCTAATACCGCCTTTATAAGGACCTAAAACATTGTTATATTGAACCCTGTAACCTTTCATTATACGAACAATCCCATCATCCATTCGAATTGGATAGTGAATAATTATTTCGTTTTTTGGAAATTCTAAATAATTAAAAATATTGTATTCATCATCATCATCACCATAGGCTTTTTTAGCCACTTCATATTGTTTTAATACAAGTTCAAATAAATTACTCATTTGTTAATGAATATTATGTTATTCATAAACAAAAAAAATTTATATAGTTTTGATAAATAATATCTAATAGTTCCTGATTAATTATCTCTATTTTCTAAAATTATAATTTAAAAGATACATCTGGCGCTGAGGAGGCATACTATTAAAAAAATTAATAACAACACCTTTATGAATATGTCTACCTTCATACATCATTGTATCAAGATACAATTTATGCAGTGCTGTCATACACACCTTGAACTGGTGTGGATAGGTATTAACAAGAGCCTTCTTTTTAATAAAACAATCTACATAATTCAGGTATAGTGTCTGTGTAAACGAATGAATTTGATTGCGATATTCCTTAAATTCTTTTGCGTGTTCGCGATAATATTCCAAGTATTTTTTGACACTACCTGATTGACGCAAGACCAAATATAAATATTGAAGTTTGGGAATATTTCCGCGCAATTGTTTAACTTCCTCATAAACAGGATTTCGGATTTTGGACCGCCATCCTTGATTTAAATCTTTCACTACAACTCCTACACATCCAAAATCCGTATTGCGTGAAGCGTATTTCTCTCTTGCTTCCTTAATAGTCGAGCATTCGTATTTTTCAGGAATTGGAATATTATTATCGTCAACAAGCTTGCGAAGTTCCTTATCGACACTCTTTGTACCGTGAGGAAAGAGTGGAATAATATCCGCATCAGTTTCGGCATTACCAAGAAAGTGTCCTTCGACTAAAACTGCATGTGGTTTCAATACAGGTGAAACAATGCGATTTTCTGGATGCTGTAAAACAAATGTGTAACATCCATCTTTTGGCAAAACATCTAAATTTATAGCGCATTCTTGAAGCGCCTCTTCAAACATAGTCCGAAAGGTTTTGCTATTAGAATTCTGAATATAAAAGCGAATATCGGCGCCAATATTGCTACGTGTAGCATATTGCCATTTCTCATTTTTTTTATCCCAAAAGACATTAATCATTACGCCATCAACGAATTCCTCAAAATGCAATGATGTATCGTGTTTTTTACATTCTTCTTCTAATTCTGGTAATGAAATCGATTTAGATGGAGCTATACAAACAATTTCTTTTTCATTGGTATCAACAATAATAGAACGCATATATCCTACTTTATGATATTGATTAGGAAGAACTGCCTTCTTTTCATATTTTACAATCAAATAATGATGGTGCTTTTTTTTCATAAGCGAAATTGTGTCAATTTCATCGTGCTCTAAAAGTTTTGTCACGCGTGAAACAATATTAGGGTTATGATTTTTTTCCATTATATATAATTATTCTATTTGTATGTAAATATCTTTAATATAATTATCTATTATACATATAGGAGAGTATGTCTGCCGCAGAAGAAACATTAAAACTACAATTAGGAGATATTATTCAAATAGAATCTCCATCGAATGAGCTGTATGATGATAAAGTTTATTTAATAACATACATTGATACCAAGCAGATAGAGATACAAGATATAACTTCCTTGAAGAAAACCAGTTTAATGATTAACGAGGATGGAGAATTAGCCGATGAATCTATTGAAACGATTTCTCTCCTTAGTCGAGATGAAGAAAGTGGATATGCCAGACAAAATGGATTGCTTCCAAAAACATGGATTACAATTACAATGGGTGGTGATTTACCAGCAATCTTTACTGGTGAAATAACAAATTTAGAAGAAGATATGATTGAAGTCCAAACATATCCAGAAAAACAAACCATCTACATTGATTTTGGATACAAAGGAATACCAAAAGATATTCCAATTAAAACAATAGAAATTCGTGATCCACCTGCGTTGGATATTGTTGATGTTTCTGTAAGAGGTGAAGATGTAGCTAAACCAGGGCCAAGTGCACAGCCTAGTGTACAGCCTAGTACAGAGCCAACAGCAGTTGCTGTACCAGAAGTCACTCGCCAAATAAAAGAATTTATTGTAGCGGCGGATGATATTGTTTTTGGTGAAGACCTTGGTCAAATTACACAGTTAGTAGCTGTTGATGAAGAACACGAGCGCTATGGTATTCAAAGTCAGACAAATGATTTATTAGATGAATTATTAGCAACTGTACCAAACTCCGAGCGAACAGAGAAGGTGCTTAACAATATCCATTTAATTATTGAGCGATTCAAGGAGTTGAGAACTCATTTTTCAGATTTAGATATTAATGGTAATCCTATTATGTCAAAAGTAAAAGGGTCTGATTATAAACCACTTGTTGGTGCTTTACATCAACTCAATAAAAAGCTGGCTTGGATTTTACCAGTTGTTAAAAACAAAAAGAAAGTCTATGATGTAGATGAAGAAGAGGCAGAAGCCGTTGATGATATTGTAGCATTAAACAATGATGATGTTACTGAATTGGTAGAATTAGAACAATACTACAATAATACAATACCTGACAGTGAGAATAAATATGATTACCTTTTGAAAACTATCGATAGTCAAGGAAATCCATACGAGGCCCCTGAGGGTGATAGCACTACTGTATTTTTAACCGAAAAAGACGTCCATACAAACTTAGATGTTTTAGTAGATAATTTGGAAGATTTCAAATCATCAGTTGTAGCAAAAAGTAATTTAGCTAACAAACGATTTTTAATGACTAAATATAATTTAGGTTTTGATAAGCTAGAAACCGTTATTGAAAGTGGTTCAAAACCATACAATAAGCGTGTCATTGCTACCAAAGGTAATGAGATTTATTTAAAATCGATGGTGTTTTTGCCAGAGGAAGTTGTTCGTCATAGCAGGGTTGGACTTCCTGGTACCTCTATTCTTCTCTCTTCTGCTCTTAACAGCAACAAGTATTATTACTATAAACGTTTTTCGAACCGTGCTATTTTGGATACACAAGTTATTGAATCGAATGAAGGAGTATTACAAGCAACTGGCGAAGAAAAATTTTTGGAAACGGCGACTGAATTTATTTTGGATGAAGGTGTTGAAAATGATGTTTCTCGTCAAGAACTCTATGAAAAATATTTACAGGCTGTAATTCCACGCACAAAAACATTATTCAATATGGTTAAAAAATATATCAATGAAAAATTAACACTCAAAGAAGTTGTTGCTGAGCTAGAACCATTTTTGGTGTATAGTGATGATTTAACTTATCAGCAATATCGCGAAATGACTAAATTTATTAATGATAAAGTAAATAGTTACAAGAAGGAGTACGTGGCGCGTAATCGCAATTTTAAAGACCTTCAAAAAGGCAAGAAATTCGCGGATAAAACTATTTACTCACTTTTCGAAATTTTGGATTTACAACGAAAAGATGTTTTAGAAAAGGGTTATGGATTGCGTTTACACACATACTCATCAAGTGAAAACTATTCACGCATTATGGCAATGGATGGCGGACGTTTATTTACAACAGCGTTGGCCTTTGAAAATATTATGTTGATGACACCTGTTGATATCAATGAAATATTTGAGCGTCAACGTTTGCAAATAACGAGTGATGAAGTTGCTGCTAGCCGCGCCCGCCAGGCATCGATGTCTCCACCTGGTGATTCGAACACGTGTGCGAATTTTGTTTTAGCTAAAAAATATTTGGAGCTTGATGAATTATTAGACGATAATGGAAAACCAGTTTATTTTGATAAAAATTTAGACCAAACACATTATGATATTATTGAAGAATATGCTAGTGAACGAGAGTCAATGTTGCCAGAAGATTTTTTGCCCTTCCTAACTGAAAAACTTATTGCCACTATTGGACTCAGTGAAGTTTCAGCAGAAAAGGATGCCAGAGCAATGATAGATGGAAGACGGTTAATAGAAGATGGAGAATATGCTTCCTTAGAAATCGATGGTGGAGAGAAAACATATTATTATAAACGTGTTGGAGATGTTTGGGAACGCGACGAGAGTATACCTAATGTGGCAATGAAAAACAAAACATTCTGCAATATTCAGAAGAATTGTGTAGCAACAGAAGAAGAATGTAAAACGGAATCTTTTGGCGAGAAAGAGATGGCAGCAAAAGCTCTTAGTAGTATGATTAATGAGTTTAATATTAAATACGAAGTTTCTATGGGAGAAATGGAGCTAATGATTAAAAACCGTTTTGAGTATTACAAATATCGCTTACGTATTATGAAAAAATTGCAAATGGATGAGCAGTACAAATATAATGACGTCCATATGCGAATGGGTATGGATGCGAAAGAGGAAGAACCTGTTGCTCTTTCACCCTATGCTGAATTGCGTGATGCTATTTTAGGACAATACGATATTGTCAAGAAAAACAACGACATTGTTAAGTTTGAACGATTATTTTTGCGAGGACCAACAGAATCCGAAGACCAGTTCTGGTTATACTGTAAAGAAACGAATTTAAAATTACTCCCAGTATTTTTACATACACTTGCTTCAACATTTGTTAACAACCAGTATAACTATGTCCGTGTTTTAGATGAGATTTGTGCGAAACAAGGTAAACTCAGTGATGATGGCGATGCATGGGTTGACGAACATAGTGGATATGTTATTAAAAAAGTATCATTTGATACAGATGAAGGATATGAAGCATCTGGATTTAAGGCAACTTCACGTGCCGAACTTTTAGAGGATTTACAAGCCACTCGCAGTACTGAGTTCTTAGAAAAATTCAGTGACCCACGTGCTGAGACAATTAGTAATGTGGTATTAGCAATGGGAAGTTATATGGGCATTTCCGTGGAACCCATGCAGGAATTTATTATTCGTAATACACTTCTTATTACAACCAAGATTTTGCCTTCCCAATCTGAATACGATAAAAAACGAGCTATTATGGCAAAGAAGGGCAAAAAATTGCCATCGTATGAAGAGGCTTTTACACAAACAATGATGTTTGTCACTCTTTCTTACTTGGTTGTAGGAATTCAAGTGGCAATTCCATCTATAAGAACAAAGAAGCAATTCCCAGGATGTAAAAAGGCTTTCGATGGTTTCCCATTAAATGGCGATGATGAATCAGGAATGACTTATGTTGCCTGTGTTGCCAATAAAATAAAAAGTAAAGTTGCTCCATGGAATGTATTAGCGAAACTCAGTGCCACAGGAATAGTTAAACGTATGAAAGATATTATTAATAAATATGTGGTTACCGATAGTGTAGTTCAAACGCAATTTAGAGAAAAACGTGAGTACCTTCTTAAAGAAACTGGCGATGAAATTCCAATTGAATTAGATATTGCCAAATGGCAGACATTTTTGCCACCTCTTCGTCCTATAAAGACATTGGAAATAGAAAGGATATCCGATGATTTTAAAGAGTCAATGATTCGTGATATTCGTTCAGGCAAAGGAAGCCAACACGATAAATTGTTAACACTTCGTTCCAATATAATTCACTACTCGATGAAAATTATCGAGTACGTTCAAGAAGAAGTCAGCAAACAGGCACCATTATTGAAAAATATGGCAGAAGAGCCTTTCTTGGAAAACGCATGCTGTATTGATAGCGAATATCAGACAACAATCGGTTATTTTATGAATAAAATTCCAGCCATTCGTAAATGCAATGCCATAGTTCGTGAGTTAAATAATATTAACTGGGATATTTACACGATTTCCTTAGCCCCACGTATGTATTCACCTATTGATACTCGTCGTATTTTCCCCCCATTGTCATCACAATTCAGTGAAACTACAATCTATCGCGCCATTATACACTATTGCCAGTTTGGTACTACATTACCAATTCCTGAAAACTTAACGCCTGTTTGTTTATCTAAGCCAGAGGATTTTTCTCTACTTGATTCACTTAAAGTCCAAATTAAAAAATTAAAGGACGATGGTAAAAATTTCGGTCTGGAAGATTTACAGCGCCTTTTATCTATTGTGGATAGAGAGAATGAAGTTCACGTTCCATTACACAGTGATACAAAAACAACAACAGATAAATTGCGAGAGTTTTTAAACGATGATGAAGCAAGTGAATTAATCCCACAAGAATTAAAAGATGTTATTATTCCATTACTGGATACATTTGATTTGAGTGTCGAAGAAGATACAGATGAGATGCAGGCATTTATTAACTTTATAGACGAGCAAAATACTGGTTTAAAAACAGAGCTAATTAGCTTTTTACAGAAGAATAGTAAGAGTGCTCGTCGTGGAAAATTCGAAGAATTAATGACCTATTTCCGTGATACAACTTGGGAGACCCCTGAACGTAGCATTGAATTTTTAAAGAACAACATTTATGAATTGACACAGGTTTTTCCAAATATGGCTAAGAATGGAGTGACATATACATTGCCATTATCTAATATCAAATTACCTCGCCATATTGAAAAATCTCTTTCTGCCCGACACGTTAATGATATTAAAACAATCATCTACAATTACTACAATACATTAATCCAGTTTAGTGAAAATGACACATTAACACCAACTTTTGCTACTATGACAGAAGCAACATCCCACTGGCGTATTTTAATGGAGCTTTTACCTGTGTATCAACCTATAACAAAAGGAGGTGATAAACATATACACGCTGTTATTACACCAAAGATGGTACAAATGTTAATGGAATATGTATTATTACAATGTTATTTGATTTATGTTAAACAAGCACAATCATTGGAACCTCAAAGAACAGCAAGAGGTTTAGATACAGATGAATTAGTAATGACTACCACCGAAGAACTCTTAAATGAAGAAATAGGAAATATATCAGAAATGGATATTATAAGTGGTGAAATGTTGAAACGCGGTGAATTAGTAGCATCATTTATTAATGAGGTCGTTGGAATTTTTAGTAATACAAAGCGTCAATTAAATTACACCTATGATGAAATTATTCACCGAGTCAATGTTTCTAAGGAGAAGGAAAAAGACCAATTTACAAGGCGTTTGAAGGATTTGAGTGATGAAGAACGTGAAATAGAAAATATAATGAAAGGTCATAAGATGGGCGACTGGGCCAAGGGTTTATCAAAGGGTGTAACACAATATACAAGAGATACTTATGATGATGAGAGAGAAGCTATGGAGCGAACTATGATATTGGAGCAGCAGGTAGGACAAAAAGATTTTGTAAGCGATATGAATCGTGATATTTATATGTTAGAAGCAATGGAAGAACAAGCACGTGCTGATGCCATTGATGCGGAAGAATCTCGTATTGATTATTTGGGTGAAGATGCAGAGTATGAAGAAATGGGAATGGACGGCGATGAGATGTATTAAATAAAATAAACTGAATATTAGTTAATATTATATATTTTTTAGCAAAAAATATATAGTTTAAATATAAAATGACTGTTAAAAGAAATTATTCTAAAAAGGGTAAAACTAGGAAAAGTAAAAACAAAAATATGAAAACACGACGAAATAAGAAGGTATTAAAAGGTGGAAATCCAAAACCTATTAATAATAATGATATTATGTATCAAGATCATTTAGTTTCCATTTTAAAACCCAATGTTAAGAAAGGTGTCATTATTATGACACGTTTTAATCAACCAGAAAATATGGAAAGTTTATGTGTTTTGGGACTCAAAACAGGAGCACAGCTTCAAAAAGAGGGAATGGAATTTGAAAGAAGACTATATCATCCCTATATTTTTTTTAGAGCACCTTATAGATCTCCCGCTCAAATGGATTATTCTAATCCAGAAGCTGAAATAATTAGTTTATATGAAGAAACAGTATTAGATGAAGATGAAGATGGTTTAGTATTTATTCGTGTTGACCCTGATAAAACCTTTGTATTTTCTAGTCAAATTAGAACAGTTGAATTTAATAAAAGTAAACAGAATGAAATGTTAGAAAGATCGAAAAAAACATTAACTGATTATTTGAGAATTATTAAAGAAAATTCATCTAAAACTGAAAAATATAATCCAGGTCTTAGATATAATTTATTTACTAGCAGAGCAAAAATATTTCCAAATCCTCGTTTCAAGAGTACTACATGGAATAAATATCCAATTCATAGAAATAGCGAAATTCTAGTTCATACACCACATTTAACCCCAGATTATTTTGTTTTATGTAGAAATTAAACTATCGCGAATACATAAGACCACAGTTTCCGCTCTCAAACTTCACCATATTATAGCGCTCTTCGTAAACAAAAAGGTCAAAAGCGTATTCATAAATTTGCCAATTACCTTTATTAACACCAACAACTTCACCTGTGTTTGGATCACAAATCTGATAAAATTTTGCTTTTTCATCACGGGTTGGAGTAATTGTTGTAAAATCAAATTCAATATTTCGGAATTTACTCAAATTAATTGCACCACTTGGTTGAAAATCAAATGGGTCAGTATGAAGACAAAAATTATAACAATACAATCCATCAGGGGCATTCCCCGAAGTCCGGACATATTTTTCTATATAATTATACACGCCAGAGTCAAGCATATTTTCGCGGTATTTTCCATCTAATAAAATTGCCATATCTAACATTATATTTTTTTTACAAGCTCCATTATAGGGACCTGTTACACATCCATTAAAAAGAAAACAATTACCTGGTTCGGAATCGAAGGAACAACCTGTTAACAAAGTTGGATAAACAACTAAGTTCTCTAAATGACCTGGCGAATTTTTATAGCACCAATTTGTGTAATTACTCCACTGATTTCGCAAATTAGCATCACTTCTTCGGAAGAAATAAGTCCAAGAAGATACCATTCCTAATGAATCCAATTTTACTTTCGCAGAATCCGATACATTATCAAAGCGATAGTCATACATTTGTTTTACCAAATAATGTTGAGGCTTTGAAGCAAATTCGCGGCGCTCCTCCTCTCCAAGAAATCCAAATGTACTCATTAAATGTATATCCGCATTCCATTCAGTACGTTTATCTGTATACGTAAGTGTCGTAATATCTGGATTTTCATCAGAAAGAATATTATCATTAGGTGGTGTTTGTAAAAAAATATACATTTGATGATCTGGTTCATTGAAATTAGGTTGAATATGTGGACAATTACCAGTATCATCAGTTACATCACGAATAGTAAATAACTCACGAACAGGACGCAATGTAATATTTATTTCCAATTCATTATATTGGAGCGAAACCAAAGGGAATGGCATCTTACTCGATAATGTAAACCAAATATTAATTGGAATATAGAGATTACGGCCACATATAGAGGGTTCAGTGCCTCCTTCTGATGTGGGTTGGAATACAGCATTTGGATAGTTTCCATTTCCACAATTATTTACACAGCATCCTAATTTATTATTTCCCCAATTGGCAGGGTCATTAAATTCAGCAGTGTTACCAGTCATTTTATTGTATAAATCTTTTTTAGTATTAGAAAAATCGCGCTGTACTAATGCTGTTAAATATTGTCCGGTAAATCGTTGTAATGTCTCACCACCACAGGTTACTGTTAATTCATCAATCATTTGTGTTCCTAAGTCCTCAATCCATTTAAATTCATAAGGAATATATTTTTTCAAAGTTTCATTGTAGTATAATGGACTCCATATATAAGGTAAACGTACAACTAAATAGGTATCCATCAATAAATCGGCATATCGTTTTACCTTAAATGTTAAGTGTGTTTTGTCTGTTAAATTAAGACTACGTGACCCCTCATAATCCAAACGGAATTTTTGAAGCCCAAAGTTTGTATATTTAGCATAAACAAATTTGAAGAATGTTTTCTTTGGATTGCCTGTTAAAAATACATTTTGATTTCCTACGGCAACTAAATTTAATAATCCTCCGGCCATATTTGAATACTTATACTATATTATTATATTTATATAGTATAATACTAATGGATAACAAAACAATTGTAAGAATTATTGTAGGAGCTGTAATAATTATAAACCTTATAGGATTGTTTACTTACATTTACAGAAAATCCAGTTATTTATCTCGTCATTGCGATGATATAAATGCTATTTACACCGATATAGGTAAAGTAGCATCATTTAATGTAAATGCACCTGAAAATCAAGATATGAATTTGCGTGATTATTATATTAAAACTGCTTACAACTGTTGTGCTGTTGGTGGTTTCAAAAACTCATATGTCAGTACTTGTGCCCTTAAACAAATAATACGCCAGGGTGTCCGCTGTTTAGATATGGAAATTTATTCAATTGACGGAAAACCAGCAGTAGCTGTTTCTTCTCTCAACAGTTATAATTTTAAACAATCATTTAATTCAATTCCCTTAATAGAAGTATTAGAGGTCATTAATAATCATGCTTTCTCTGGTGGAACTTGTCCTAATCCTAATGACCCACTTATACTTCATTTTAGATTGAAAACAGACCATGTCGATACGATTTCCCTTATTAGTGATGATATTTTGAACTCTGTTCATAATCGTCTTCTTGGAAAAGAATACAGTTACGAATACCAAGGAAATAATTTAGGAGCAGTGCCAATGTCAAAACTAATGGGTAAGGTTATTATTGCCGTTGATAAGGATAATAAGAAGTTTCTCTCTACTTCATTAGATGAATACGTTAATATTTGTTCGAACTCTATGTTTATGCGTGCTCTTCGCAATCATGACGTTAAATACGCACCCGATATGAATGAGCTAATAACGTTTAATAAGAAAAATATGACTCTAACTATGCCTGATTTAAGTCCTAAGGACACAAATTCCCCTGCATCACTTCATATGAAGTACGGTTGCCAAATGATTGCTATGAATTATCAGAATTTTGATGCGAATCTGGAATTTTATGAAGGTATTTTCGCGGAAAGTAAATCTGCTTTTGCATTGCGTCCAGCTCATTTACGATACGAAATTGTTACTATACCAAAACCACCAGCTCAAAACCCAAAATTATCATATGCGCCACGCAAAGTACAATCCGATTACTACAATTTTACTATATAAGCATTCTCATTTGATTTTTTATCTGTTCTAAATATAAATGGATAAACAATCTTTTAGAGAGAAAGAATTAGAAATATTGCGGGCTGCTGTTGATAAAGCAGAGCGCATCAGCGGTAAAAAAATGACGAGCTCGTCTGATATAAAAAAAATGATTGATATTGTTGAGGATTTCCTGCGTAATAAAAAACTTATTTGCTATGGTGGTACAGCTATTAATAATATTCTTCCTGACCAGGATAAGTTTTACGATAAAGATGTCGAAATTCCTGACTATGATTTTTTCTCTATGAATGCGATGGAGGATGCTATTGAGTTAGCAGATATCTATGCTAAGGCGGGTTTCGACGAGGTTGAAGCTAAAAGTGGAGTTCATAAGGGGACTTTTAAGGTGTATGTGAACTTCACGCCGGTTGCCGATATTACTCATTTAGATAAGGAAATATTCAACAACTTATATCGCGATAGTATTAATGTGATTGGAATTCGATATGCCTCTCCCAATTTTTTGCGTATGGCTATGTATTTAGAATTATCGCGTCCTATGGGAGATGTCAGTCGCTGGGAAAAAGTATTAAAACGTCTTACATTATTAAACAAACATTATCCATTAAAAGGACATAATTGCGATGAAGTTGAATTTCAGCGCAAAGCCAAAGGAGATATGGATGATAATGCCAAATTATCCAACGTCGCGCGAACAACATTAATTAATATGGGTGTAGTCTTTTTCGGTGGATTTGCTCTTTCCGAGTATTCCAAATATATGCCAAAACTTATACGCCAAAAATTCAATAATATTCCTGACTTTGATGTTCTCTCTGAGAAGCCACAGCAAACAGCCGATATTTTAAAAGACCAACTACAAGAAGAAGGTTATAAAAATATTAAGGTTGTTCGACACGAGAGTATTGGTGAAATTGTGGCTCCTCACTACGATGTTAGGGTTGGAAATGAGACTATTTGTTTTATTTATGAGCCATTAGCCTGCCATAGTTACAATGTGGTTAATATTAAAGGAATGCGAGTTAAAACTGCCACCATTGATACTATGTTGAGTTTCTATTTGGCGTTTTTATATACAGACCGTCCCTACTACAATGATGACCGTATTCTTTGTATGTGTGAATTTTTATTCCAAGTCCAGCAGAAAAACCGTCTTAAACAAAAAGGGCTTTTGCGCAGATTCAGTGTAAAATGTTATGGTGAACAGGCTACTTTGGGAAGCATACGAGAAGAAAAGGCAAGAAAATTCCAAGAGCTAAAAGGTCAACGAGGTTCTCGTGCTTGGAATGAATGGTTTTTGCGGTATACACCAAAATCCTTAGAAAAAATAGAAAAGAAGAAACCACAAAAGACTAGAAAAAATACGCCTAAGAAGAAAAAGCCAAAAAAGAAGACACAAAAGAGTCGTGGTATTTTTACAGCTTTAAAAATATTTTAAAATATATTTAAATATAGAAGTCAAATAGTATGCAAATGAATAGATTATTACGAGTTAGAGACCCAAAAATCTTTGAGCTACTGCAAAAGGAATATGCTCGACAGAAGGGTGGATTAGAATTAATTGCTTCTGAAAATTTTACATCGCGTAGTGTGATGGAATGTTTGGGTTCTATATTTACCAATAAATATTCCGAAGGCCAAGTAGGTTCACGCTACTATGGTGGATGCGAAGTTATTGATGAGGTAGAAACGCTTTGTAAAGAGCGAGCTCTGGATGCCTTTCATTTGGATGCTAAAACCTGGCATGTAAATGTCCAGCCTTATTCTGGCTCGCCTGCCAATATGGCGGTTTACCTAGGCATTCTTAAACCACATGACCGCATTATGGGTTTAGACTTACCATCAGGAGGCCATTTAACACACGGATTTTACACAAAGAATAAAAAGATTTCGGCAACTTCCATTGTATTCGAGTCATTTCCATATAAAATTAAATCAGACGGATATATTGATTATGATGCTCTTGAAAAGATTGCTGATGATTTTAAACCAAAGTTGATTATTTGCGGAAGTAGTGCTTATCCACGCGATTTCGATTATGGGCGATTCCGCAAAATCGCGGACAAAAGTTCAGCTTATTTGATGTGTGATATGGCGCATATTAGTGGTATTGTTTCACGGAAAAGAATGAATAGTCCTTTTGAATATTGTGATATTGTGACATCAACAACACATAAAACTTTGCGTGGTCCACGCAGTGGATTGATTTTCTGCAAGAAAGAATTAGGCCACCAAATAGATTTTTCTGTTTTCCCTGGATTACAGGGCGGGCCTCACAATCACCAGATTGCAGCTTTGGCGACACAATTATTAGAAGTTTCCACACCTGAATTTACTGAATATATAGACCAGGTATTGACAAATGCGAGGTCACTGGCCTCCTGGTTTGTAGAACACGGATATGAATTATCAACGGGTGGTACTGAAAATCATATTTTGCTTATTGACCTTAAAAATAAGGGTGTCTCGGGTGCGAAAGTTGAATATCTTTGTGAGCAGGTAAATATTTCACTGAATAAGAATTCTGTATTTGGAGATACGTCGGCAGCGAATCCATCAGGTATAAGAATTGGTACAGCAGCTCTTACGACACGTGAATTTAAAGAAAGAGATTTTATTAAGGTAGGTGAATTTATTGATAGTGTCGTGTGTCTTTCACAAGCTATTCAGGAAAAAAGCGGTAGAAAACTCGTTGACTTTAAAAAATACATAACTGAAAATGAACATATTCAAAAGAATATTTGGTCGTTAGCAGAAGAGGTGCGTCTATTTGCTTCTGAATTCCCTTTTATAGATTTTGAATAATTTGGCTATATTAGCATATTAGCATATTAGCATATTAGCATATTAGCATATTAGCATATTAGCATATTAGCATATAAGAATATAATTTATATGCTTATATAAAAATGACAAACACTAGACCATCTTGGAATGAGTATTTTAAAGAAATAGTACAAGTTACAGCTAAACG
>Ga0213869_10000913_pt1 | contig 22673 bp, 22 predicted proteins | sample PICome_10_FD_160083 | JGI IMG/M metagenome (GOLD analysis project Ga0213869, IMG submission 160083) | Coastal seawater microbial communities near Pivers Island, North Carolina, United States - PICO132 | ecosystem: Environmental > Aquatic > Marine > Coastal | place: USA: North Carolina...
CAGTTCTACATGGGACTAATCGGCACGGCGCTGATGGCACCCTTTGCGATATGGGCATGGGTTCAGCCTGAAACTATTTGGGGCATGGTTGTACTGGTCAGCCTTGGCGTGCTGGGTTGGGGCGGTCACCAGCTTTTGACCAATGCACACCGTTTTGGAACGGCCAATCAACTGATGCCATTTACCTATTCCTTTTTGGTTTTTGTCGCGATTTGGGGCTATCTTTTGTTTGGCACAGTGCCTGATGCAGGTACGATTTTGGGCGCGATTGTGATCATGAGCGCTGGATTGATCATTTGGCACAAGGAGCAAAAATGAAGCGTATTGCCTGCATCGGTGAAGCCATGATCGAATTGTCGATGGACGGTGATCAGGCGCACCTGGCTGTGGCCGGCGACACGCTCAACACAGCAATTTATCTCAAGCGCAGCTCGCCGGACATAACGGTCGATTATGTGACCTGTCTCGGGCAGGATACGTTTTCAAAGCGCATTGAGGAGTTTATTGCGGCCAATGATCTGGGTCATGCCAATATTCAGCGCATCGCGCATAAATCACCAGGGCTTTATGCCATTAACACCGCGCCAGATGGGGAGCGCAGTTTCACCTATTGGCGCGGTGACTCCGCCGCCCGTCAGATGTTTTTAGATGCAGATTTTCGAGTTTTGGAGCAGTTTGACGGCTTGTATTTATCTGGCATCACGTTGGCAATTTTACCGCAAAACATACGGCTGGCTCTTCTGGAGTGGTTGCATACGGTGCAGGTCCAAGTGATTTTTGACAGCAATTATAGGCCTTATCTTTGGGAAGATTGCGCCATGGCTCAGAAAATTATAGCTGCTTTTTGGCAACGGGCTGATATCTCTTTACCGTCGATTGATGACGAAATGGATGTGTTTGGTGAGACAGAAGCACAGGTTGCGCAGCGATTTTTTACACAAGCCAAATCTGGAGCGCTGAAACGCGGTGCACGCGGGCCTTTATCCCTTGGGGAGTCGGTTGACGCACAGTACGAACCGGTGACAGAAGTTTTGGACACGACCGCTGCGGGTGACAGCTTCAACGGCGGGTATTTGGGCGCGCTTTTGTCGGGCAAGGGGCAAGCTGCGGCTCTGCAGGCGGGGCATGCGATGGCGGCGCGGGTCGTGCAGTATCGCGGTGCAATTATTCCAAAATGAGCTGCGTTAAGTCCTCTGCGCCAATCAGCTGCAACAACATGCGCTCTGGATGCGCTGAGTTTGCAGCTTTCGAGATATCCTTTGCCAAAGGATCATCCAGCCGCTTACCCTGGGCAGTTTGGGCGATGCAATAAGACATCCAAGCGCGCACCGCCGCGATCAAAACGGGTGCAGAGCGAGCGCGCAGGGTCTCCAATATTCGGTAGGGAAGTTTTTGACTGCCATCCATTGCGATTTGATCTAAGCGATGGGCCAGTTCAGTATTGTCAAACCGGCGGAGAAGCGCTTGTGCATAGGCTGGCACTTGGTCTTGAATGTCTTGGGGCAGGGTGGTGCCGGCTTCCATCATCAACGACAGGGCTTGGTGGCGTAAGTCGGGGTCTGAAATGGCTTCATGAACATACTGATACCCCTGCGCGAGACCGGCATAGGCGAGGAATGAATGCGCCCCATTCAGCATACGCAGTTTGCGCAGCTCATGAGGCTGCACGTCTTGGACAAATTGAACGTCGGGCCAATCCGGGCGTGGCCCGGCAAAATTATCTTCAATCACCCATTCACGGAACGCCTCTGTGGGTACGGCCATTGGATCTTTGCACTCTTGACGGATACGATCTGTTGTTGCCGGCGTAATCCGGTCAACCATGGCGTTGGGAAACCGTACCAGGCGCCAATCAATATTCAATTGCGCCGCTTGCGCAAATTGCTGGACGGCTTGACGCAAGGCGTCGCCATTGCCCACGCGATTGTCACAGCTCAAGATTGTGACCGGTCGATGCCTTCGGGCAAGGTCATGGGCGATGAAGCCGATGAGGCTGCACAGGGGCGGCCCGGCGAGCTCTGCGGCAATCATGGGGTCTTGAAAATCAAGCTGGCCATTCTGATCAAGATGGTAGCCCTTTTCTGTAACCGTTGCCGAGATGATATCGGCATTTCCCATGGCTTCAAAAATGGGCTGTTGGCCCTCTGAGGGCAAAAGAATAGTTTTAAGACCTGTTATCTGCTTGATCCCAGTGCCTTGAACGTTGAGTGCGTAAGCATAGTTTTGTGCCGCCAGACCGTCGCGTGTGGCGCTGGAGCGCAGGTTCACACCGATAACCTGCCAGCTGCCGCCCGCATCGGCTATGTAATCCAATAGATGGGCGCGGGCAAAATTACCAAGGCCGAAGTGTACAATCTGCCCCATTTATATCTCGATCCGATAGGCTTGCCGTGCCAGATCAACCGCCAGAAGGGGCGCAAGATCGTCGGCCTCTGTGAGGCCAAAAGCACCACGTTCAATTTGATGGTTTAAATGAATGGCCACGCCGCGCCGCCAGAGATCATGACGGGCTGGTATGGAGAGGAAAGCGCGCGTGTCATCGTTGAACCCGGAAAGGTTGAAGTACCCAGCGGTCTCAACCACTTGGTCAAAATAGCGTGCAATCCCATTTGCGCTATCGTGAAACCACCAGGGTGGTCCAATCCGCAGACAGGGCCAATGGCCCGCCATCGGCGCCAAAGCGCGCGCATAGGTTGTTTCATCAAGAGTAAAAAGAATGAGGCGCAACGCCGCGGAATTTCCGACGCGGTTGAGCAATGCATCCAAACCACCCACCCAATCGGTTGTGATGGGGATATCGGCGCCCATGTCGCGGCCGAAACTGTCTAAAACGGTGCGATTGGTATTGCGGCGACTGCCGGCATGGAGCTGCATAACCAGCCCATCGTCGATAGACATTTGGGCCATTTCAATCAGCATATGCCCATAGAAGCGCCGGGCCTCCTCTTGGGTAGCTGTGCCCTGCGAGACCCTTCGATAGAGCTGGCCTGGGTCTGAGAGCCATTCGGTGTGCAAGATATCAATGGCATGGTCGGTGGCGGTGGCACCGCATGCTTTGAACTCTGCACGGCGCATACGCAAAGCGGATAGGTAGCTGTCAAAATCGTCAAGGCTGTGATCGGCGATCTTTGCCAGTTGCGCAAGGTTGTCTACGAAATTTGGATCGAGCGGATCGAGAACCCCATCGGGGCGGAAGGTTGGAATCACCCGCCCTGTCCAGCCGCCGGTGCGCAGGCTCTTGTGGTGGGCCAGATCATCCAAGGCTGAATCGGTGGTAGCGAGGGTCTCAATATTAAAGCGTTCAAACAGCGCACGGGGCAAAAAGGCCGCTTGCTGCAAACGCTCCGAGATTTGGTCGTAGATCACATCTGCGGTCTGTGCGTTGAGAGGCTGCGAAATCTGTAATGTTTCGCGCAGCACATAGTCCATCCATAACCGGGTTGGCGTGCCGAGAAACAAGTGCCAATGCGCGGCGAAGAGGCGAAATACCTCTCTTGGATCTGCTTGAGTGCCGGGTGCGCCAATCCCGAGATCTGCCAAGGGAATACCTTGGGCATAGAGCATACGAAACACATAGTGATCTGGCGTGACCAAAAGCGATGCGGGATTGGCGAAAGGTTGATTTTTCGCAAACCAGCTGGGATCGCAATGCCCATGGGGAGACACAATCGGCAGATCTTTCATGCTGAGATACAATCGCTCAGCTGTTGTGCTTAGAGTGGCTGTCATTTTCATCCCCTGTGTGGCGATATTTGCCTTTGATCTTTATATTGCAGCTTGCATCTTTGCAGTGCAATGGGCCAAAATTAAACCAAGACAGGGGGGGGCGATGAATATTGCATTGATAGGTTTGGGGATGGTCGCCGCCACGCATGTTCACGCGGTTAAAAATGCCCCAAAGCTGCATTTGAGTGGTGTTTTGGGGCGCGATTCAGCCAAAACTGCTGATTTTGCGGCGCGCCACGCGACCCGCGCCTTTGGTTCGGTGCATGAGATTGCGCAAGATCCGGCGATTGATTTTGTTATTTTGGCCACGCCGCCCAATGCCCGGCGTGATATTGTGCAAGTGCTTGCGGCCGCGGGCAAGCCGATCTTGATGGAGAAACCGATTGAACGGGATGTTCAAGCTGCCTCCGATCTTGTGCGCATCTGCGCGCAGGTGGGCGTTCCGCTTGCGATTATGTTGCAGCACCGAGCCAGACAGGCCAGCCAAGCCCTGAAAACGGCCCTGGAAGCTGGGGATTTGGGCGAGATTTGCACCGTAGATCTGCGCGTGCCGTGGTGGCGGGCGCAAAGCTATTACGATGCACCGGGCCGCGGCACCTATGGGCGCGATGGCGGCGGTGTAATGATTTCGCAGGCAATCCATACGCTTGACTTGGCCATTTGGTTGCTGGGGCCTATCAGCTCTGTGCAGGCTATGATGCGGCAAACTGCGCTTCACCATCTAGAGGCCGAGGATTGGGCTGGCGCGCTGTTTGACATGCAATGCGGTGCCTTTGGTACGCTTCTGGCGACGACTTCTGCCTATCCGGGTGGGGCGGAAACGATTGCTTTGCAGGGAACAAAGGCCGCGGCGCATCTTGGCTCTGGTGTGCTTGAGATATCTTACCTCGATGGCCGCATAACGCGGGTTGGAGCAGAGGGGGGCACCGGCGGTGGTGCGGATCCGATGGCCTTTACCCATGAATGGCACCAAAGTGTGATTGAGGACTTTGCCAAGGCTTTGAGCGCTGGCGGCCAACCGCTGGCCACAGGCGAAACTGCGCTGGAGGCTCAAGCAGTTATTGATGCGATGCAACGGTCCAGTGAGAGCGGCCAGAAACAACAGGTGCAGAAATGGTGTTGAAATCTGTGGCTCTTGGGCTGGATCATCGGCACATCTATGGCATGACAGAGAACATGGCCAAGGCCGGGGTCATCTGCCAAGGATATTGGACTGAAGGTCATCCGGAAACTCTGCCTGGGTTTCGCAAGCGATTTCCGCATTTGCCCCGTTTTGACAGCCTACAAGCTGCGTTGGAATGTGGCGCGGATTTGGCTTTGGTTTCCGCCATCCCATCCGAACGCGCGCATCTGGCGATCAAGGCGATGCAGCAGGGTATGGATGTGATGAGCGACAAGCCCGGGTGCACGACGCCCGCGCAATTGGAGCAGATCAAAGCCTGCGTGGCGGAGACCGGACGGATTTGGTCTGTAAATTTCTCTGAGCGCTTCGAGACCCCCGCCAGCACGCTTGCTTCGCAACTGGTGGCCGAAGGGGCGATTGGAAAGGTGGTGCAGACCGTGGGGCTGGGCCCGCATCGTCTCAACCGGGCAACACGTCCCGATTGGTTTTTTCGCAAGGACTGTTTTGGCGGAATTTTGACCGATATCGCCTCGCATCAGATTGACCAATTTTTGCATTATACCGGTTCAGATACCGCCGAAGTGACGCTAGCGTTCAGCGCCAATTACGCAAACCTCAGTGATCCAGAGCTGCAAGATTTTGGAGAAATTAATCTGCGCAGTGACAGGGGTACGGGCTATATTCGTGTGGATTGGTTCACGCCGGATGCCTTGCCCAACTGGGGCGATGGTCGGCTCACAATTCTGGGCACGCAGGGCTATATTGAGCTGCGTAAATATGTTGATGTGGGCGGGCAAAAAGGCACGGACCATGTGATCTTGGTCAATGGCAATCGGTGTGAGAAAATAGACGCCTCTGGTGCGGGCCTGCCATATTTTGCGCGTTTGGCTCATGATATTAAGCACCGCAGTGAGACGGCGATGGGTCAAGACCATTGTTTCAAGGTCATGGAATTGGCACTGCGCGCGCAACAGATGGCGGATGAATTATGATTCATGTGGCCATCTTAGGAGCCGGCATCGGTCGTGAACATTTGGCAGGCTTTCGGGCTCTGAAAGATACGTTCACAGTCAGGGCTATTGTGGATCAAGACCTGGCGCGGATTGAGGGCATCCGGCAAGAAGATGACAATTTCAGCGCATTGAGTGACATTGATGAGGCTTTGGCGGATCCACAGGTGCACGTCATCGACATTTGCTTGCCCCCACATTTGCACGCATCGGTGACGCAACGCGCGTTGGCGGCAGGCAAGCATGTCATTTGCGAAAAACCATTGGCCACGTCTTTGGCAGATATGGATGAAATCCGCTGGGCCGCGCTGACTGCAGGTCGAAAAGTATATCCTGTTTTTCAATATCGTTGGGGCCCTTCGCTGGGACAGCTACGCCACCTTATGGCCTGCGGTCTAACGGGGCAGCTACAGGTGGCCGCGCTAGAGACCCATTGGTCGCGGGGGGTGGATTATTATGAGGTGCCTTGGCGTGGCACTTGGGCAGGAGAGCGCGGTGGGGCGGTTTTGGGGCATGCCATTCACAATCATGATCTTTTGACCCATATCGCCGGTGACATTGACTGTCTTTCGGCCCTAACCACCACGCGGATCAATAAGATCGAGACTGAAGATTGCGCCAGCATCAGTTTTGCCATGGCCTCAGGTGCCTTGGCCACGAGCAGCATCACGCTTGGCGCGGCTGGAGATGAAACCCGACTGCGGTTTGTCTTTGAGCATCTCACAGCCACCTCCGGCACTGCCCCCTATGCGCCTGGCGCGCAACCCTGGAGTTTTAAGGCCCGCGCGCCACAGGCACAGGAGCAGTTGGATGCGGCGTTGCGCAAAACTCCGATTGAGCCAACTGGCTTTGAGGGGTTTTTTACACATATTGCTCTGGATTTGGCAGGCCATGAAAATCAGGTGGTGACATTGGAAGACGGGGCGCTCTCGGTTGCACTGGTCACGGCCATTTACCACAGTGCCCGCACCGGTCGTCAGGTGGCATTGCCACTAGATTCCAGCCACGAGCTTTACAAAGGATGGTTGCCATGAAGCAATGTTGGCGATGGTTTGGCCCTAAGGATCAAATAGCTTTGGGGGATCTGCATCAAGTGGGGGTGGAGGGGATTGTCACCGCCTTGCATGAGCTGCCGCCGGGGACGCTCTGGAGCGCAGCTCAGATTGCTGAACGCCAGGCGGTTTTGCAGGCTGCGGGCTATGAATGGGACGTCGTGGAGAGCTTGCCGGTCTCTGAAGCCATTAAAACTCAAGGGTCTCAGATGCGGGCGCATATCACCGCCTATAAGGCCAGCCTTGAAGCTCTTGCGGCCGCAAATATCACAACCATTTGTTACAATTTCATGCCCATCTTAGATTGGACCCGCACCAATCTGCGGGCTGCGCAAACTCATGGCGGCGCTGCGATGCGATTTGATTTGATTGATTTTGCCGCCTTCGACTTGCATCTGCTTCAGCGTGCAGATGGAGCTGAGAGCTATAGTGAAGCCCAGAGAGCTGCGGCCGCAAAGCGCTTCAGCGCCCTCTCTGATAACGGAAAAAAACAGTTGCAGCGAAATATTACCGCTGGTCTGCCGGGTGCGAATGACAGCTGGGGTTTGGAGGATGTGCGTGCTCTATTGCAAAGCTACAAAGGCCTTACGCGGCAGCAGCTTAGATCTCATTTGATTGATTTTTTGTCCGAAGTGGCGCCCCATGCCGAAACGCTGGGTCTGCGCCTGTGCTGTCACCCTGATGACCCGCCGTTTCCACTTTTGGGCCTGCCGCGGGTGATGTCCTCTTCGGCCGATTACAGCTTAGTTTTGAACGCGGTGGATCTGCACGCCAATGGCGCCACGTTGTGTACAGGTTCCTTGGGTGTCGCGGAAGATTTTGATGGGCCCGCTTTTGTCAAAACGCATGGGCCACGCATCCATTTCGCGCATTTGCGCAATACCAAACGCATTGCCGGATCGGATGCGGCGCGGCCAGATTTTTTTGAGGCACCCCACCTCGAGGGTGATACGGATATGGTTGGTACAGTGCGGGCCTTGATGGCTGAACAAAACCGTCGCAGTACCGAAGGACGTACGGACTGGCAAATTCCAATGCGACCGGATCATGGGCAAGAGTTGCTCAGTGATCTCGGGGGGCATAGTACGCCCGGCTACCCGTTGATTGGGCGAATGCGTGGCTTGGCCGAGCTGCGCGGAGTTATGGCCAGTTTCGACGCCCATGCATCGGAGTTGTGAAATGCAAGAGCGTCAAGAATGGAGAGTTCTCCAGGAGACCCACTCATGAACCCGGCGCAATGGCTGGTCCGTACGGCTGCGCTGGCGCCACAAGCGCCAGCCTTATTTAAAGGTGTGATGCTCGAGGCGGATTATGCCGAGTTTTTGGGTCGGGTGGCTGCTTTAGCCGCTGGGTTGCGGGCGCAATACGGGATCCGCAAGGGCGACAGGGTTGCGGTGTTCATGAGCAATTGCACTGAGTATCTTGAAGCGCTTTACGCGGTTTGGTTTATTGGCGCAGTGGCTGTGCCGATCAATGCTAAATTACATGCCAAGGAGGCCGCTTGGATCATTGCAGATGCGCAGGCTGAGCTGGCCTTTGTGAGCAGAACGACAGGCTCGAGACTGCAAGATGTCGCGCCCGCCTGCTTGAAAAACCTGCTTGGTGTTCAGGGTGCCAGATTTGCCCAGCTGCGGCAGCAGAACCCGCTGCCCGCGCCAGAGAGGATTGGCGCTGATGAGCTGCTCTGGCTGTTTTACACCTCGGGGACAACAGGACGGCCCAAGGGGGTGATGATCACCGCTGGCAATATAACTGCGATGTCACTGGCTTATTTTAGTGATGTGGATGAGGTTCAGGCACAGGATGCTATCCTATATGCCGCGCCTATGTCGCATGGGGCAGGGATTTATAATTTCATGCATGTGATCAAAGGCGCGCGGCATGTGGTGCCCGAGAGCGGTCGCTTTGACGCCGAAGAAATTTTGCAATTGGCCCCCCGCATTGGGCACATTTCAATGTTTGCCGCCCCCACGATGGTAAAGCGTTTGGTGGCGCAGGCCCGTGCATCTTGCAGCTTGGGCGAGGGGATTAAGACGATCACCTATGCCGGTGGTCCTATGTACGTGGCCGATATTATTGAGGCGGTCGATGTCTTGGGCGATAAATTTGTGCAAGTCTATGGCCAAGGGGAGTGCCCGATGGGTATCACGGTCCTGCGGCGCGAATTTGTCAGTGACCGAAGCCATGACAACTGGAAGGCGCGTTTGGGCTCGGTGGGCGCCGCGCAGAGCCCGGTTTTGGTGCGGATCGCTGATGCGGTGGGCACAACGCTGCCATTTGGAGAAATTGGTGAAATTTTGGTGTCTGGCAGCATCGTGATGCGCGGGTATTGGCAAAACCCGCAGGCCACTGCTAAGACAATCCGGGACGGTTGGCTGCGGACTGGCGACATGGGGGCCATGGATGCAGATGGATTTGTCACCCTGCATGACCGTTCGAAAGATATGATTATCTCTGGCGGCTCGAATATTTATCCGCGTGAGGTCGAGGAGGTGCTGCTGGAGCATGAATCTGTGGCAGAGGTGGCCGTAGTTGGACGCCAAGAGGCGGATTGGGGCGAGGTGGTCGTGGCCTTTATTGTGCAGGTCGCCGGGCAAGTGGTGAAACCCGAAGCGCTTGATGCGCATTGCATTGCGCATATTGCAAGGTTCAAGCGGCCCAAGGCCTACCGGTTTGTGACAGAGTTGCCAAAGAACAATTACGGAAAGATCTTGAAAACGAAACTTCGGACTATGTTGGAAAATGGAGAAGGTGATGAATAACGATCTTAAAGGACGGGTTGCGTTGGTCACTGGCTCTGTTCAGGGCATTGGGCTGGCCATTGCGACCGCTTTGGCCCAGCAAGGCGCGCGGATTGCGCTCCATGGGCTCGCAGATGCGGATCAAATCGCCGAGGCCACTCAGATCATTCTTGCGGCTGGTGCAGATGACGTGCGCTTTTTTGAAGGTGATATGCGCGATCCTGACGCCATTGAAGCGTTGATATCCTCTGTGGAGGGCTGGGGGCCCTTGGATATATTGGTCAATAACGCGGGCATTCAACGCACTGTAAGCCTCGAAGAATTAACCCGCGAGACCTGGGACTCGATCATTGCGGTCAATCTTTCAGGCGCGCTGCATACGATGCGGCACGCTTTGCCGCATATGGCGCGGCGTGGCTATGGCCGGGTGATTAATATTGCATCCGTACATGGTTTGGTGGCCTCAAAGGAAAAAGCGCCTTATGTGGCTGCGAAGTTTGGCTTGGTTGGCCTGTCGAAAGTGGCCGCTTTGGAATATGCAGCTGTGGGCAGTGCTGAGACGGGTGGGGTGACGGTGAATTGCATCTGTCCCGGCTGGACAGATACGCCGTTGATTGAACCGCAAATCATGGCGAGGGCAGAGAAATATAGTGGCGACCGGACCGCAGGCAAGGCGGAATTGGTGGCTGAAAAGCAGCCGTCCTCGCGGACCGCGGATCCCTCAGAGATTGGTGCTTTGGCAGTTTGGCTCTGCGCACCGATCGCCCATAACGTTACTGGTACAAGCATTCCCATCGATGGTGGATGGACCGCACAATAGTAGATGTCTGTTTTTGCGGGTCGATACGAAAGTTTCGCTTGACCCTCTAGTTAGGGGAGGGTTTACCAAGGCGGCAGCAAGGAGAGATCTATGCGCACGCCTGATACATTTGTGGTGTCCGTGAATAACATGAGCTGCGCGTCGTGCGCGGGGCGGGTGGATAAGGCTTTGCGGCAAGTGCCTGGCGTTTTGGCGGTAGATGTAAACCTTGCCACCGAGACGGCGCAGGTGACCTATGCGCCAGATCTGGCCAGTCGCGTAGATGTTCTTGCGGCCTCCACTGCGGCGGGCTATCCGGCGCAAGAGCATTCTGAAGACAACCGAGAGCAGGTGCAGGCGTGCAAACAACAGCGCACCGAAACTTATGGTCGGCGCAGCCGGCTTGCTGCTATTCTCGCCGCACCGGTCATTTTACTTGGTATGGGCGGGCATATTCTTCCGGGCTTTGAGACGCTGATAACGGCTGTGATCGGTCAAAAGGTCAATTGGATCATTCAATGCATCTTTGCAACCGCTGTGCTCTTTGGGCCAGGGCTGGATTTTTATCGCCGCGGATTTCCAGCGCTTTGGCGTGGGGCGCCTGATATGAACTCCCTAGTGGCACTCGGCACAGGAGCGGCCTACGCGTTTTCTCTCATCGCTACGTTTCTGCCTCAGGTTTTGCCCCAAGGGGTTTCGGGAGTGTATTACGAACCTGCTAGTGTGATTGTGGTCTTGATCCTCTTTGGTCGCGATCTCGAGAACCGCGCAAAAGGGCGAACGGGAAAGGCGATTAAAAGTCTTTTGGGCCTGCGAGTGAAGACCGCGAGGGTGCGGCGGGCCGAGGAGTTTGTAGATTGTCCTATCGAAGAGATTGTGATCGGGGATTTCCTGAGCCTGCGCCCCGGAGAACGCGTGGCAGTGGATGGCGTGGTGCATGAGGGCTCAAGCTATATAGATGAAAGCATGATTACCGGCGAGCCGCGACCGGTGGAAAAATCCTTGGGAGCCGCGCTGACTGCTGGCACAGTCAACGGCATGGGACATGTGATCTATGAGGCCTGCCGCGTCGGGCAGGACACAACTTTGTCGCAAATTATCCAGTTGGTGGAGCAAGCACAGGGTGCAAAATTACCGATTAAGGCTTTGGTAGACCGTCTGACCTTATGGTTCGTTCCCATGGTTTTGGCCTTGGCCTCGGCCACAGTGACAGCTTGGCTTATTTGGGGGCCGGCACCGGCACTGCCCTATGCGCTGGTCGCTGGGGTTTGTGTTCTGATCATCGCGTGCCCCTGCGCGATGGGATTGGCAACACCGACCTCAATCATGGTGGGCACAGGCCGTGCAGCTGAAATGGGGGTCTTGTTTCGCAAAGGTGATGCCTTGCAGCTTTTGGCAGATGTTGATGTGATCGCCTTCGACAAAACTGGCACGTTAACCCGCGGCGCACCTGTTTTGACAGACCTCGATGTGGCAGATGGTCTTGAGCGCCACGCGGCTTTACAGGTCATGGCCAGCGTCGAGCAGGGGTCAGATCATCCCATTGCCCGCGCAATCGTGGCGGCAGCGAACGAAGACGGCCTTGATTTGCTACCAATCCAAGGCGGGCAAACCTATGCGGGTCTTGGCCTATCGGCCCATGTCTCCGGTGAGGAAGTGATCCTTGGGACGGAGCGCTTCATGCAGGAGCGTGGAATTAATGTGACCGGATATCATGCGTCAGCAAAAGCTTTGGCCGGCCAGGGCAAATCGGTGATGTTCGCAGCGCGCGCTGGGCATGTGATTGCTCTTGCAGGCGTGTCCGACGCTCTGAAACCTTCGACGCAGGGTGCGATCGCGCGGCTCAAAGCCGCTGGGATCACGGTGGTGATGTTGACCGGCGACCGCCGGGATGCCGCGCAGCAAATCGGTGCAGATCTGGGTATGGATCAGGTATATGCTGAGTTGCTTCCTGCGGACAAAGGCCGCCTATTGGAAGAGCTGAAAACGCATGCGCGCCAATTGGCGTTCGTGGGCGATGGAATCAATGACGCGCCGGCACTGGCGGCGGCGGATATCGGTATTGCGCTCGGCACGGGCACAGATGTGGCGGTTGAGAGTGCCGATGTCGTATTGATGTCTGGTGATCTTCTGGGTGTGGTCAACGCGATTGAGATGTCTCGGCTGACCCTAGGCAATATCAAGCAAAATCTATTCTGGGCTTTTGGGTATAATGTGGCTCTGATCCCCGTGGCAGCCGGTGTACTGTATCCTGGCTTTGGCATGCTCCTTTCGCCCATCCTTGCAGCCGCTGCCATGGCGCTGTCGTCGATCTTTGTTTTGGCCAATGCGCTGCGGCTGCGCTATGTTCGAGCGGCGCGGTGACGGCTTGCCAAGAAGGAGGGTTGCGATTTGAATATTGGTGAAGTGGCGAAAATGGCGGAATTGCCGATCAAAACTATTCGCTACTATGAAGAAATTGGGTTTATTCAGCCCAAGCGCAGCGCCAACGGATATCGCAGCTTTCGCGAGAGCGATGTGCATAAATTGGCATTTCTAGGGCGGGCACGATCTTTGGGATTTTCTATCGAAGATTGTCGGGCTTTGCTGCAATTATATAAGAATGAGACGCGGGCAAGTGCCGATGTGAAGCAAATTGCGCAGGAACATTTGACTCGCATCGATGCCAAGGTCAAAGAATTACAGGCTATGCGCAATACACTATCGCATTTGATCGACGCCTGCGCTGGCGATGATCGCCCCACTTGCCCAATTCTGTCTGATCTTGCGACGCTCAGTTAGCATATAGCTGCTGTCAGCTGTTCCCCAGGCCGTCTTGGAGAGGGATCGTCAAATGGAAGTTATCCTCCACCTACGAATCGATCCGTTGGGCGGTAAAAGGTTTTTTGGTTCCACAAACGTCCGAGCAAATCGCGCAACTCGGTGATCTCAGATTTAATATCGTCAGGAAGAGACGTGTTCGCAGACCTTGCGGCCTCCATCATACGATGGGACCGACGCGATACTTTTGCGCCAAGCGCCTCTTCGATGATCTCCAAGTCCCGGACCGACAGGGTAAAGGTTTCATTCGGTTTTGTCATTTCTTGTCCTCTTGTGGGGTCAGGTCTGAACAAGGAAGGGTTACAGGCTGAGTTGTTTTTGAGCGTCAAGTTTACCCAGAAGCACGCTGATCTCGCAGACCTCAGAGTTGATGTGTTTTATCTTCGACGCTTTGTCCAAATTGCGACTTTTGTAAGTCAGCAGTTTCAAGCGCTCATTCATAACCGCAGCGATGCGGTCGATTTCGATGTTGTCGAGGCGATGCACGTTTTGCACTGGCATTCCCATCCCTTTGTACTTTTTCTGTTGCTTCTAAAATAAGGGTGAGTCGTAAAAAGTAAAGGAATACAATGGAATACTTTAAATTCACTGTCGTTTCATAGGCTTCGCTGGAGGTTTCATTCTTAAAGTCTTTGTCATGAGGGCTTTTCTTTCTTTGTATGAAACTTAGTTTTATCCCGGTTATAGGAAGTACGAGGATCGAAACACTGTGGGCGCCACATCCAAAATTTTGAGTGAAACGGACATTAGCGAGGTCATCGAAATGGCGCTTTCCGATCATGTGTCTTTTTCTGATATCCAAACCCTACATGGGCTGCGCGAGGCAGAAGTGAAGCAGCTGATGCGCAAGACGTTGAAGGCCGGCAGTTACCGCGCCTGGCGCAAAAGAGTGCATGATTTTGGCAGTCGGCGGGCGCATTACAAATGAAAATGCGGAAAAAACCGGATCTACCCTCCAAGATCTGTCGAACCTGTGCGCGGCCTTTTGTGTGGCGCAAAAAATGGGTGAAGACTTGGGATACCGTGCAATATTGCTCTCAAAAATGCCGTATGACGCGACAGACGGTCGCCGTGGTCACGGAAGATGATGCAACAAATTGAGGGTGCGACGAGCGGGACGCAGGCCCCGCTCGGAAGTTTTGCATATTTAGTCGATAATGGCGTTTAACGTTGCAGAAGGGCGCATCACCGCAGCGGTTTGTTCGGCATTGGTCCGATAATATCCACCAAGATCAGCCGCCATACCCTGAACCTCTGCAAGCTCAGCCAAAATAGCATCCTCTCCGTCCGTTAGAGCTTTTGCGATGGGCGCGAAATGCGCCCCTAGTTCAACGTCACTATTTTGTGTCGCAAGTGCATTGGCCCAATAGCGCGCAAACCAATAATGGCTGTTGCGGTTGTCAGGTTCACCGACCTTGCGGGATGGTGATCGGCTTTCGTCTAAAATGGACTGGGTTGCCGCATCAACGGCTTGCCCCAATACGCGAGCCTTGCTGTTGTTTTTCACCTCAGCAAGGAAGGTCAAGCTTTCGCCCAGGGCGCAAAATTCACCCAAACTGTCCCAGCGCAAATGGTTCTCCTCTTGGAGCTGTTGCACATGTTTGGGTGCAGATCCGCCCGCGCCGGTTTCAAACAATCCGCCGCCGTTCATCAGCTTGACCACCGATAGCATTTTTGCCGATGTGGCCAGTTCCAAGATTGGGAACAGATCCGTGAGGTAATCACGCAAAACATTGCCTGTGATGGCGATTGAGTTTTTGCCCTTCGTGATGATTTCAAGCGAGGACCTGGTGGCGTCGCGCGGGGTCATTATGTCAAACTTATCTGCCACACCCTTGGCTTCCAAGAGTGGTGTAACATAGGCAATCAATTCCGCATCATGGGTGCGGTCGGCGTCCAGCCAGAAAATCGCATTACAATTTTCGGCTTTTTGCCGAGAGATCGCCAGGTTCACCCAATCTTCGATCGGCGCTTTTTTGGTTGAAGCGGAACGCCAAATGTCACCAGCTTCAACGGTATGTTCATGTAAAACGGTTCCGTCGGCAAGGATCATTTTGACTGTACCGGCCTGTGGGATTTCAAAGGTTGTGGGGTGTGACCCGTATTCTTCGGCTTTCTGAGCCATCAGGCCGATGTTTTGCACCGTCCCAACGGTTTTTGGATTCAACTTGCCGTTTTGTATAAAGAATTTAATGGTCTCGTCGTAGACTGGAGCATAGGAATTGTCAGGGATGACGCAATTTGTGTCTGACTCCTGACCATCGGGGCCCCAACCTTTGCCGCCTGCGCGAATAAGCGCGGGCATCGACGCGTCGATGATGACATCGGAGGACACATGCAGATTGCTGATACCTTTGTCGCTGTCGACCATATACATGGGCGGGCGTGCGGCAATACAGCTGTTTATATCGGCAAGAATTTCTGAGTTGTCTTTGACGCGTTCGAGCAAATCACCCAAGCCGAAATTGGGGTTCACACCGAGCTGTGAAAGCGCGGCGCCATGGGCTTCGAAAACGGGTGCAAGAAAAGTTTTGACGGCATGTCCGAACAGGATTGGATCAGAGACCTTCATCATTGTCGATTTCAGATGCAACGAGAACAAAGTGCCGTCAGATTTCGTGTTTTCAATTTCGGTAGCTAAGAATTCTTTGAGAGCCTCGGTACTCATGAAGGTGGCATCGACCACGGTTCCCGCGGTGTAGTGGAGATCGTCCTTCAGGATGATCTCGCCGTCTCTAGTTTCCAATAGGATTTTTGCAGTGGTATCGGCTGGTAGAGTGGCAGATTTTTCATTGGAGAAGAAATCGTTACCACTCATTGAGGACACGCGCGTTTTGCTGTCGGCGGACCAATCGCCCATGCGATGCGGATTATTTTGTGCGAAATTCTTAACGGCCTTGGCAGCACGGCGATCAGAGTTGCCTTCGCGTAGGACCGGGTTTACCGCGGACCCTTTGATGGCATCATATTTGGCTCGTATGGCTTTTTCGGCGTCTGTTTGCGGCGCTTCAGGATAGTCGGGAAGGGCATAGCCCTTGGCTTGCAATTCCTTAATGGCAGCAACCAGCTGTGGCACGGATGCGGAGATATTTGGCAGCTTGATCACATTGGCATCGGCCGTTTTCACCAAGTGGCCCAGCTCGGCCAGATCATCGGGCTGGCGTTGATCTTCGTTCAGGTGGTCTGGAAAGGCCGCGATGACTCGCCCAGCCAAACTGATGTCCTTGGTGCCGATGGTCACGCCTGCGGCGGCGGCAAATTTTTGGAGAATCGGGAGAAAGGATGCGGAGGCCAGCTCTGGCGCTTCGTCAACTTTTGTATAAATAATATCAGGCATAGTGCATTCCTTGCGGTTAGATTTGCCCTCTCTTAGCGAATAAGAATACAAAGGTCGATGGTATACCGTGGTATGCGAAACATTTTTTTGGTCGGTGATCACGCTTTGGATGGGCCTATTGCAGCGAGCCTTCGCGGTTGCGGTTGCGGCCCAAGCGCTGCTCGCGCCAGAGGATCACAACGCCGGATGTGATGATGACCGAGGCGCCGGTTATGGTCCATAAGGTTGGGATTTCGCTGAACCAAAAATAGGCCAATGCTAAGGCTAATAGTATAGAGGTGTAATCAAACGGTGCCACCACGGAGGCTGGTGCGTTACGGTAGGCGGCGGTGAGACAAATTTGCCCAATCCCGCCGATAACGCCGGCGGTGATTAGCATGGCAGTTGCCTCAAAGGACGGTTTGACCCAGCCAAAGGGCAGGGTGCACAAAGATAATACTGTGATGAGCAGAGAGAAATAAAATACAATCTGCGCCGTCCCCTCCGTTGCCACCATCCGCCGCACGAAAATTTGCGCCAAGGCTGCCAAAGCAGCTGATCCTAACATTGCAGTGGCCCCAATAACTTCTAGTGTGCTGCGCGCGTCGTCCATGTTTAAGGTCGGCCAAAGGACGATAAGCACACCCATAAAGCCCAAAGCCACAGTCGTGAGGCGGAAGGCGCGCACGGTTTCTCCCAAAATTAATGCGGCTAAAACAGTCAAAATCAAAGGTGTGGTAAAGCCGAGGGCTGCGACCTCTGGAAAACTCAGCACTCCAAGGGCAAAAAATCGCAAAGACATAGCGGCAGCACCCGCCAGACCGCGCCAGGTGTGGTCCAAAATATTGGACGTGCGCAGCGCCTTCGGAAAATCTCCGCGTGTCGAGAGCCAAGCCATCACAACCAAGAGCGTGAAGAATGCCCGAAAGAAGACCTGTTGCCCGGTTGGCACCTCTTGCGATGTGGCTTTTATCAGCGCCATCATGAAGGTGAATATCGAAACCGCTGTCACTTTCAGTGCGATGCCGCGGATGTGATCGGTCATCTCGGTCCAATCTGGTCTATTGGATTGCCGCCTATGCGGGTTCACTAAAGCTTAGAAAGAGGCAAAACGTGACGATTGACAAGCCCTGAAAAATTTTAAGAATTTTGTTAAAAAGTGATGTGGATCACCAATTTGTATGGCATAATTAATAAAAAACAAATTCACACATCTGCATTTATAATTGCATTACCGGTTTGTTTCTTGTTTCCTGTGCAGGTGTCGACAAGGGAGGAAAGACCTCTGCAATTCAATCGTGCAACATTTTTTGCGTTTTTGGCGCTCGCTTTAACTGGAATGGCTCAGGCCAGCGATACAGGAGATCCAGCTCTGGGCGCTGCCGTATTCAAAAAATGCCAGTCATGCCACCAAGTTGGAGTCCAGGCGAAAAATCGTGCCGGCCCGCAACTGAATGATATTTTTGGACGCACCGCCGGTGGGCTGGAGGGGGCCCAATACTCCAAGAGTATGACTAGAGCGGGGCAAGATGGGCTGATTTGGTCTGAAGAAACCTTGGACAAATTCCTTGAGACTCCAAAATCTTTGGTGGCAAAAACTCGGATGGGTTTCCGAGGCCTCAAGGATGCAGAAGACCGGGCAAATTTGATCGCTTATCTGCGCGCGTTCTCGAAAGGATCGACCCCCGCGCTAAAACTGCAAGGGGCAGGGCAGGGGACCGACATAGAGCTTGATCCCTCGGTGTTGGCCATAGTGGGGGACGCAGAATATGGCGAATATCTCTCCAGTGAATGTTTGACCTGTCATCAAAGCAGCGGATCCAATGATGGGATCCCTAGAATCACGGCTTGGCCAACAGAAGATTTTGTGATCGCCATGCATGCATACAAGCAAAAATTTAGATCTCACCCCGTCATGCAAATGATGGCGGGGCGCCTGTCGGATGAAGAGATCGCAGCACTTGCAGCCTATTTTAACGGCCTCAAATAAAGGGCAAAACTCCAGGAGGAATAAATATGAAAATGAATAGACGTCTATTTATGGGCAGTGGAGCGGCGGCAGCATCTGCTTTGGCTGCGCCAATGGCTTTCGCCGGCGGTCACGGTAAGCCGCGGGTTGTGGTTGTTGGTGGTGGAGCCGGAGGGGCGACCGCGGCGCGCTACATCGCAAAAGACAGCAAAGGCGCGGTTGATGTCACTTTGATCGAACCTTCGCGCATGTATTACACCTGCTTCTTTTCAAATCTGTATCTAGGTGGGATCAAAGCAATTGATGATCTTGGACATTCCTACGGCACTATGGCCGCCGGTGGTGTGAACGTTGTGCATGATTGGGCGATTAGCGTCGACCGAGATGCCAAGACGGTGTCATTGGCGGGTGGTGCATCTGTGCCTTATGACAAACTTATTCTCTCGCCTGGGATTGATTTTGTGGACGGTGCTGTTGTCGGCTGGGATTTGTCGTCGCAAAACGCTATGCCGCATGCATATAAAGGCGGTTCACAAACAGAATTGCTAAAAGCGCAAATTGCCGCGATGCCCCAGGGCGGCACATTCGCGATGGTCGCGCCATCAAACCCCTACCGCTGCCCTCCTGGACCCTATGAGCGGGTCTCAATGGTGGCGCATTATCTGAAAGCCAATAACACAACTGCAAAAATCATTGTGGCAGATCCAAAACCGAAGTTTTCAAAGCAAGCGTTATTCCAGGAAGGTTGGGGTAAACATTACAGCGGGATGATAGATTGGATTGGTGATGATTTCGGCGGTGGAAATGTCTCGGTGGATCCGGGCGCTATGACGGTCACAATTGATGGCGAAGTTACCAAAGTTGACGTCTGTAACGTGATCCCTGCGATGAAAGCGGGCCGTATTGCCGAGCTTGCCGGTGTCACCGATGGTAAATTTGCTCCGGTCAACGCGATTGACATGTCCACGAAAGCGGATGCGGATGTTTACGTTCTGGGCGATGCTTCTCAACAAGGCGATATGCCAAAGTCCGGCTTCTCGGCCAATAGCCAAGCCAAGGTTTGTGCCAATGCTGTGCGCGGAGCATTGACGGGATCTCGCGTTTTCCCAGCGAAATTCTCGAACACATGCTGGTCGTTGATTGCCACAAATGATGGTGTGAAAGTTGGCGCGACTTATGAAGCTACCGATGAAAAGATTGCGAAGGTCGATGGCTTCATCTCAGCCACAGGCGAGACCGCCGATCTGCGCAAAGCAACTTACGAAGAGTCCGAAGGTTGGTATGCCGGCATCACCGCGGATATGTTTGGCTAACATCTAGGGGGGGGTGATGATGGTCATAGCCCCCCTTACTAATTTAATATTGGCCCAAGCTTAATTGCGCATATTGCGCCAAGACTTAACAGATATTGATTTCAACACTCTCCGCCAGAGTATTTGCTATAAAGAAATAGCGATGCTCTCGGTCTTGCGTCTGTACTAAGTCCTCATCTCTCATTGCAAAACCCGTATCAAAGCGCACCACGGGATGCAGATCAATGCATGTGACCGAAATCTGACTTTTGGAATTTTTGCCCAGATGGGCTTCTGCATAGTCATGATAGCTGGCCACCGGCCATACGGCCTTAGCGACCAGTGCAAGAAAGGTCATCATGTGTCAACTGGACAGGGCGGAGGCGAGGGCTTGCTCGGAATTGGTATGGGCCGGATCACCGCCCCAAGCTGGAGCGGAGTCTACTTCAATTTCATGCAATCGGTTCATTTGAACGATGTGAGAATTTGTATAAGTGCCTGTGGCGAACAAGGGAGTTGTGCGCTGCCAATCAAGCTCAATAGAAAGATTAGACATAGGGATTCCAATTATAGGAAGGAGAGATGGACGGCCTTCCGTGTCGCGCAAGGAAAGGCCGCCGTGTATGTTATGCGGCTGCGATCTGCTTTTTGGGATCATAAAATGGGCGCTCAACCACCGTGGCTTTGACCGTTCCGGTATGGGTCAAAACCTCTACTTCCGTTCCCAAAATGGCCGCATCGGTAGCAACCATGGCCAGCGCAATGTTTTGCTTCAAGCGTGGAGAATAGACTGCGGAGGTCACTTTTCCGATGGTTGCGCCATCTTGTTGGATGCCCCAGAAGGTGGTGTTCGGGCCGATGAGCGGGGCGCAGTCGAGGACCAGCCCAACCTGTTTGCGTTTCGGGCCTTCTTGCTTGATCTGGCGCAGCGCGGCTTTGCCGATGAATTCTGCATCCATGTCGAGATTAACGAGGCGATCAAAGCCCAGCTCGAAGGGGTTTGTGTCAATATCTGCATCCGCATGGTAGGAGAGCATCCCAGCTTCAATCCGCCTTATCGAAGAAGTATGACCGGGCTTCAACCCATGTGGCGCTCCCGCGGCCATGATCAATTCCCAAAGCTCATCGCCTTTTGACCCATCGCGCAGATAGAGCTCATAGCCCAATTCGCTGGACCAGCCTGTGCGCGACACGACCAGGGGGATTCCCTTCAATTCCAGCTCGCGCAGCCAGTAGTATTTTAGATCTGCAATGCTGTCTCCGAAGAGTGCTTGCATAATCAGGCCTGAGTTTGGACCCTGAAGTTGCAGCGGCGAAACATCAGGTTCTTTGATCTGTACATTGAGACCGGAATGCACCGCCACGCCCTGTGCCCACAGTAAAATATCGCTGTCCGCTAGGGAAATCCAAAAATGATTTTCCGCCAAACGCAACAGTATTGGATCGTTCAAAATGCCACCATCGGCATTGGTGATCAGGATATATTTGCACTGGCCAACGGCCATCGTGGATAGATCGCGGCAGATCAGCATCTGTGTGAATTTTGCGGCATCCGGTCCGGTGATTTCGACCTGACGTTCTACAGCAACATCACAAAGGATCGCTTGATCCACAAGGTTCCAGAAGTTTTGCTCAGGATCGCCAAAATCGCGCGGGATATACATGTGATTATAGACTGAAAAAGCCTCAGCACCCCATCGGACGGTCGCGTCAAAATAAGGGGATTTGCGGATCTGAGTTCCAAAGCCAAAATCATCTGCCTGTTTCATTTTGCGCCCTCTGTGCAGCTGGCCAAACCGGCCAAGGAAAACTGAATTCTGGCCCATATTTAAATTGATCGTGTCGTAATTATGGTCCGATTACTGGCAAGAAAGCGGCCGACTGGACTGATTTACGGGCCAGGTTTAGCCCGTTTGGTCTTTTGCCAGAGATTTTAAGATGTGGTAGTGAGTTTTGCGAGATTAGGATGGGAGCTTTTGACTTGGCGAGTCGCGATGTAAGTCATATAGCGTTCAATCGCGAGATCCGCTGACAACATCTCTTCCATGAGACGTTGGAACGCGGCCAAATTGGGCGTTACCACCGTCATCACATAGTCCATGCCACCGCCGGTCGCGATGCATTGGGTCACTTCGTCTAAGTTGCGAATGTGCAGCTCAAAGCGTTCGAATTCGATTTTTCGGTGTGAGCTCATCGCTACGGTGACTACAACCTGTGTGAAATCTATGATGCGCTCCAGGGCGATATCCGCGTGAAAGCCACGAAGAATTCCCGCCGACTTCAAGCGATCAAGCCGTGCCCAGCACGGTGTCGGCGAGAGGTTAACCAGCTCTGCGAGACGCGTCTTGCTCAGGTGTCCATGCTGTTGAACTGCACTTAATATGCGAATATCTGTGGCATCGAGCCCCAATTTTTTCATATGTATCCGTCTTTCATGAAACCGTTTACGCACATGTGATAACACATATATTAGAGTTTTCTCGGTCTGGATCCTAGACATATAATTGGCCGCAGGCGCCTCCGCATAAGCCAACAGCAAGCTTCGGCCATGTAACCCTCAGCCTCCGAGTTGCGACCCTGAAATGGGTGAAGAAATAGCGGTGCTCCGAACACGTCCAGTCCGTTTTAACCTGACACCGCCGTTCATATGGCACGCGGCAGGCGCATTCACTATACACCGCAGTGGGGGTACACCAGCGGGGCGTGAGGTTATTTGACCGGCTTGGCCTCTTTTGTTTGTACTGATACTTAGGCGGGTATTGCTTGGCAGTAATCATAAAGCGGTACTTCAATATCACAAAGCGAAAGTGAGAACTGAACATACA
>Ga0213869_10000917_pt1 | contig 22612 bp, 15 predicted proteins | sample PICome_10_FD_160083 | JGI IMG/M metagenome (GOLD analysis project Ga0213869, IMG submission 160083) | Coastal seawater microbial communities near Pivers Island, North Carolina, United States - PICO132 | ecosystem: Environmental > Aquatic > Marine > Coastal | place: USA: North Carolina...
AGGCAGCCCGACCAATCATCACCCCGTCATAACCTGCCTCAAGGTGGGCGCAGGCATCGGACAGATGCGCCACACCGCCATTCAAGCTGAGATGCAAGCCAGGGAACATCTGTTTCATTCTGAGCACCAAATCATAGTCCAGCGGCGGGATGTCGCGGTTTTCTTTCGGGCTGAGCCCCTGCAGCCAAGCCTTGCGCGCATGGATGATTACCCGGGTCACGCCCGTACCCTCAATCATGGATAAAAACTCTGGCAGGCTGTCTTCAACCACCTGATCATCCACGCCAATACGGCATTTCACCGTCACCTCAGCCGTGCTGGCCTCCTGCATCCGCTCGAGACACGCGCGCACAAGATCTGGCTCCGTCATCAAAACAGCGCCAAATCGCCCAGATTGCACGCGATCCGAAGGGCATCCGAGATTGAGATTGATCTCCCGATAACCATGCGCCGCGCCCAGCGCCGTGGCCTTGGCCAATTGCGCAGGATCCGAGCCACCAATTTGCAAAGCGACCGGTTGCTCTTTGGGGCTAAAATCCAACAGCCGCAGCGCCCCGCCCAGCACCAAAGCCGGGGCCGTTACCATCTCTGTATACAGCAAAACCTGCCGAGAAATCATCCGGTGGAACACCCGACAATGCCTATCGGTCCAAGCCATCATCGGCGCCACGGAGAGGCGCGTGGCTGATTTCAGGTTATTTTGATTACTTTCAAACACTAATTTTATTTCGCTTTGAACCGGTTACCAGGCTAAAAGTTATCTGAACGATGCGGGAACAACAATAGAGCTTGAGGACACAACATATCCGACAGCAGGCAAAGTTCTAAAGTTTGCCGGCCAAGGCATCTGGGCTGTGTCATGAAAAAAGTAAACATGCGCCACAATCGGCACCTACCCCACTTTTACCACCATTTTACCAAAGCTATTGCCCAGAAGCAGGTCATTGAGAGCTTCGGGGGCGTGCTCCAGGCCGTCGATCATATGCTCTTTATAAAGCACCTCTCCGCTGTCCAGCCATCGGGTCATATCCCGAATGAAATCATGGAACAGACTTGGTGGAAAGCTGTCGTATATGATGAAACCTTGCACTTTCACCTTCATTCGCAAGATAGTGCCCATGATCGCCGGACCAAAGTCAGGTCCATCAGGCAAACCAGTGAGGTTATACCAAGACACCACACCGCATACAGGCATGCGAGCAAAGGCATTCAACAGCGGCAACACGGCATAGAGCACTTTGCCACCCACATTCTCGAAGTAGATATCCACACCCTTTGGGCAGGCGTCTTTCAGATCAGCGGCAAATGCTTCGGATTTATGGTCCAGACAGGCATCAAAGCCCAAATTATCAACCACATGAGCGCATTTTTGCGCACCGCCGGCGATACCGACCACGCGGCAGCCCATGATCTTAGCGATTTGCCCTACGGTTGCTCCCACCGGCCCAGAGGCCGCAGCAACAACAATGGTTTCTCCCGGCTGCGGCGCGCCAATTTCAAGCAAACCCGCATAAGCCGTGTAGGCCGGCATCCCCAAAATACCTAAATACCAAGACGGATTTTGAGGCGCTTGGCCGAGGTTGCGTAGATCCGTACCATCGCTGAGCTCATAGTCTTGCCAACCGCTCCCAGCCAACACATGATCGCCAACGGCATAGCCATTACAATTGCTTTGCATGACTTCCGCCACCACTTGCCCGGTCATGACCTCACCTAATTTGACGGGCTCCGCATAGGACTTTGCGTCATTCATTCGACCACGCATATAGGGATCAAGCGATAGGTAACGCGTACGCAAAAGCATCTGGCCGGCACCGGGTTGCGGCACCTGCTTATGCTCCAACTGCAAGGTTTTAGCGTCCGGTAGGCCATTGGGGCGCTCGGCGAGCACCACGCGGCGGTTGGTATCTGCGGTTTGCGGCATATCACTCTCCAGAACGCCAGCCCGTCCAACGTTTGATCCAAAACCTAGGGCTCAAGCTAGAAATTAGCAATGTGTTTCTCCGCAGGTGCCGCTGGACCCGGCAGGCGCAATCGCCTAGCTTTCGTGGAATGGCGGCAAAGTTTTGCAGCCATCGAAGGGCCATCACGTAACCAGGCATAGGAATAGAACCAGGTGACAGAGGTACACAAACGGCCGTGGTTGGTGCTGGCAGGTCTGGCGCTGGGGGTGACTGTCACCAATGGCTTTGCCCGTTTTGCCTATGGGTTGATATTGCCCGCGATGCAGTCGGATTTGGGGTGGAACTATGCGCAGGCAGGATGGCTCAACACGGCCAATGCTCTGGGTTACATTGCGGGCGCTGTGTTGACGATGCTCCTAATTGGTCGGTATTCGGCGACATCATTATTCTCCTTTGGATTAATCACAACCAATCTGGCGCTGCTATCCACTGGGCTGATCCCAGACCTGTGGTGGCAAACTCTTTGGCGTATTCTGGTGGGCTTTTTTGGTGCCATGTCTTTTTCGACCGCCGGTGTTTTGGCCGCTAGCCTGTTTGCAAATGATCCGCGTCGCAATGCATTGGCGATTGCCATCTTGTTTGGCACGGGCGGCGGCTTGGCAATTGTAGTGTCCGGAGCGAGCCTGCCCCTATTTTTAGAGTATTTTGGAGCCGATCACTGGCCCTTAGCTTGGATCATCATCGCGGCCATTTGCGCGCTATTTTTGCCGCTATGCCTGTGGTCGGCTGCAAAGCTCAAACGCCCAGCACCGAAGCAAGCGGATGCCTCAGCCCCCCTCCCGCTGGCACAAATCTGGGCGCAATTGGCCGGATATGCCGGCTTCGGACTTGGCTATATCGTATTCTTAACGTTTTTGTCAGCCTGGATGACACAACAAGCGGCCAGCGCCGGCTTCATTGCAGCTGTTTGGGTATTGCTGGGTCTATGCATCTGTATTTCGCCCTTTGTCTGGCGTCCAATCCTAGCACGCCACGCCTCAGGCCTGCCATTGGCCATGATCTTAACCTGCATTTCCTTGGGATCCGCGCTGCCAGTAGTCTTTCCGGGAAATATCTCCTTATTGCTGGCTGCGATTATTTTTGGCCTTTCGGTTTTTATGGCCCCAAGTGCCGTGACCAATTTCGCTCGTCAAAACTTGCCCGCGAAAAGCTGGGGCGCAGCCATTAGCCTCTTCACCGTCGTTTTTGCCATAGCGCAGACCCTTGGGCCCTATGCCGCTGGGCTATTGGGAGACCTGGCCGGCGACATTGGAATCAGCCTCCTCGGCGCATCAGGACTGTTACTTTTAGGTGCGGTCATCGCTCTGACGCAAAAACCTTTGCCCAATCGCCCGATGAACCAAAGAGCGAAATCCGAAAAGCATGAATGATACATCACACAGAAAAACCGCTGCGCTGGCTTTCGGCACCCGCGGGACTGAAAATATCAGCTACAAATTGAAAAATTTGTAGAACGGCGGCGCAAGCCGGGCCAAAACAAATTATGAAGGACTGAAACATGAACAGGTTGCACGGAAAATCTGCCCTCATCACCGGCGCCGCCCGCGGTATCGGGCGCGGCTTTGCAGAAAAATATCTTGAAGAAGGCGCAACAGTTGGCGTCGCAGATATCAATATTGACGCCGCTGAGGCCACGGCAGCGCAGCTGGGTAAAGCTGCCTATGCGGTGCCGCTGGATGTGACGGATCAACTCAGTATTGATACGGCGCTGGCACAGGTCGTGGCCAAGACTGGCAAAATCGACATTCTTTTGAACAATGCAGCGCTCTTTGACGCGGCTGAAACCGTCGATATCACCCGAGAAAGCTACGAGAGGCTCTTTTCAGTCAATGTGGCAGGCACACTGTTTACCATGCAGGCGGCGGCGCGGCAGATGATTGCTCAGGGTCATGGAGGCAAAATCATCAACATGGCGTCGCAAGCCGGACGGCGCGGCGAGAGCTTGGTTTTGGTCTATTGCTCCACCAAAGCGGCGGTGATTTCCATAACGCAGTCGGCAGGGCTAAACTTGATTAAACATGGCATAAATGTGAATGCCATCGCCCCCGGTGTGGTGGATGGGGCGCATTGGGAGCACGTGGACTCCATGTTTGCCAAATTGGAAGGCAAAGCGCTGGGTCAAAAGAAAGCCGAAGTCGAGGCTGGCGTGCCAGCCGGTCGCTTTGCTGTACCGGCCGATCTCACTGGCATGGCAGTTTTCTTAGCTTCCGCCGAAGCCGATTACATTGTATCACAGACCTATAATGTGGACGGTGGCCAGTGGATGAGCTGATCCAAAGCCCGCGGAGATTAGGACCAAACCAACACCACTCGGCCGCCGATCGCAGCCCTTTTTAAGAAAGGAAGACACCCATGCGCCGGCAGGCCCTGATCGTTGGAGGCGGCATCGCAGGATTATGCGCCGCCATCAGCCTGCGCTTGACCGGCTGGGACGTCCAAGTCTTTGAGCAGGCTCCTGAGATCACCGAGATTGGCGCCGGACTGCAAATTAGCCCCAATGGCGTTAAAATTCTCGAGCATATCGGCGTGATGGAGCGCCTCAATTCGATGCTTTTCGAACCTGAGGCGATCGAAATTAGAATGGGAGTCTCAGGGCGCCCAATCCTTTATCTGCCAATGAAAGGTCCCGCCGCCCAGCGCTGGGGTGCGCGCTATATACAGGTGCACCGCGCAGATCTTATCACCGCCTTGAGCGCGCGGCTGGACGCGCTGCAACACGGCGCCGTGCAAACCGGTTGTCCTGTACGCAGCTATGCACCCTGCAAGGACGGCGCCGAGGTCACCTTGATAGATGGCCAGAGAGTTCAGGCGGATTTGGTCATTGGAGCAGATGGTATTCACTCGAACCTGCGTCATCAAATGCTCGGACCAGACGCGCCGCGGTTTACCGGAAATTACGCTTGGCGCGCTTTGGTACCGGCAGCACAGCTCGGCGCTTTGGCCCCGCCACCTTCGGGCTGCATCTGGGCCGGACCCAAAAAACACGCCGTCACCACCTATGTGCGCGGGGGGGATGTTGTGAATTTTGTTGGCATCGTCGAGCAAACGACCTGGCGCGAGGAAAGCTGGAGCCGTACCGGAGATCGGCAAGAGGCCCTGGCGGATTTCGAAGGCTGGGCCCCACCTGTTTTGAAGATTTTACAACAGGCTGAGGTACTGCACAAATGGGCCATATTTGACAGAGCCCCATTGCCAAAATGGCAGGAGGGCCATGTGGTGCTTCTCGGCGATGCCGCCCATCCGATGTTGCCCTCGATGGCGCAAGGTGCGGTGCAATCGCTTGAGGATGCTTACCATTTGGCACGCACGCTTGGCGCGGCAGAGGGGCCTGCTATTGCGGCCGCCTGCGCCAAGCACTATGCCCAGCGCATCGCGCGTACCAGCCGGGTCCAACGCGTGTCAGCCCAAAATCTACAGCTGTTTCACAAAACAAGTCGCTTAGCGCAGCTGATGGCCTATGCCCCGATTTGGCTGGCCGGACAGCTGGCCCCCTCACTGGTGCGAAAGCGCAATGATTGGCTCTATGGGGCACCTGTGCCACCGCTGAACAGCTGACTCGCTTGCTCGCGGAGTGCCACCCTCCGCCGGTACAGCGGATATATGGTCACTTCGGCAAGGCACCCGTCATCACATAACGCAGCGCCGCGGCCACTTGTTGAGGGGTTTGCGCCACGACCAAGGCTGCAGCATCCACTTCTTTGAGGGCATGCTGATGCTCATCTTGATGCATAACAATTAAAGGTTTGCCCAGCGCCGCCGCATAGCCCGCATCGAAGGCCGCGTTCCATTGCTTGTATTTTTCCCCAAACCGCACAACGACCACATCCGCTTGCTCAATGCCGGTGCGGGTGCGAATGGCATTGAGCTGTGCTCCTTTGCGGTCATGCCAAAACTTATTCGCTTCCGCACCCAAGATTTCAACACCACAATCATCGCTGGCAGCATGATCTGTCACTGGCCCATCAAAGGAGAGGTTGAGATCCCCACAGGCTGCAATGATTTGATCGCGCCAATCGGTGTGAATTTCGCCAGAAAGATAAATACGCATGAAAATCTCCAAGTCATGGGTTACGTGTTACGGCCAGCTGCAACAGTCAGCTGCGAATTAAAATGCCAAGATCCGCCACATTGGTGCCGGTTGCGCCGGTCATATGCAAGCTGCCCGCCGCCGCAAGCGCGCGGTAGGCGTCATTGTTGTTCAACAAAGCCTCCGGATCCAGCCCAGCGACCCGAATTTTACTCAGCGTGGTCTCACACACCACCCCGCCAGCCGCGTCGGTGGGGCCATCACGCCCATCTGTGCCGGCTTGCAAGTAAAGCCAAGGGCCTTGCCAGGCCTCCGTTTCAGCCAGAAGCGCCAGCCGCAGAGCCATATCTTGATTGCGCCCACCGCGGCCAGTGCCTGTAAGTTTAACAGTTGTCTCGCCGCCAAAGATATGCGCCCCGCGCCCCATGTTCGCAACCCTTTGCACCGCCTGCGCTACGTCACCGATGAGCGGCTGCGCGTGCCGTTTTGCCGCCAGATAAGCAGCGGCCATTGCCGCAAGGCTCAACCCATTCGAGCCGATCAACAGATTGTGCGCATCGGGTAAGTCTTGGGGCACATCCGGGCGTTGCAGTACCCGGCGCACCGTCTCAGGCAAGTCCTCCCATAGATCGAGCTGATGCAAAATAACGCGCGCTTCTGCTTTTGTGCCGATCGGAGCGACCGTAGGACCACTGGCCACAGCCCGCAAATCATCGCCAATCACATCCGATAGGATCAAGGATGTCACCGGACTCGGCGCCGCATAGCGCAGCATCCCCCCGCCCTTCAGCTCAGACAGCTGTTGGCGGATCAGATTCATAACCTCTATATCCGCTCCACTGGCCAAAAGCTGTGCATTCACCAACATCTTATCTTGAAGCGATACGCCCTCGACCGGGGCAGGCAGGAGAGCCGAACCGCCGCCAGAAATCAAGCACAATACCGGCCGGCCAGCCTGACTGGCCGCAACAAGCGAAGCTTTGACCGCTTTCCCCGCGGTCAGGCCAATTTGGTCTGGAATGGGATGGGCCGCGGCAAAAATTTGCGCCTCTGGCATGGGAGGCAGCGTATTGGTGCGCTGCGCATTTTCGGGGTTCGTCACAACCACAAGAGCCGGCACTGGACCCAGCAGAGATCGTGCCATGCCGGCCATGCTCAAAGCGGCTTTTCCAACCGCAATCACCGTTGGTGGCCTGTCAAACTCAGGCAAAGATCTACGCACCGCCTCCGCAGGATCGGCGGCGGCAACGCCCGCGTGCAACGCCCCGCAAGCCTCAGTGTAGAAGGGATGAATCATAACGGCCACTTTCTTTACCGCCATCTTAAGTCTCCACGGGCTGGAAGAACATATCTCGCACGCAAAATCGCTGAAAAGAAAATCAAAACAGCCGTCAAAAACACCTGTCACTTGCGGGAAAATAATGCAGACTGCCACAAAGTAATGAAAAGGATAGGATATGAGCACATTCGACGAAGATCTGTTTCTCACAGGTTTGTCGCAGCGAAAAGCCACGCTGGGCGCAGATTATGTCACCCAAAATCTTGCCGCCGCGGATGACTTTACCCGCCCCTTCCAAGAGGCAATGACCGCTTGGTGTTGGGGGTTTGGCTGGGGCGATGATGTGATTGACGCCAAAACGCGCTCTATGATGAACCTGTCGATGATCGGCGCTTTGGGCAAAATGCATGAATGGGAATTGCATTGCAAAGGCGCGCTGAACAATGGTGTCACCGCTGAAGAAATTCGCGCCATTATTCACGTGATTGGTATCTATTGCGGTGTGCCGCAGGCTTTGGAGTGCTTTCGGGCCGCGCGAAAGGTCTTGACGGAGGCCGGCCAGCTCTAAGTCCATTCTTCCGTTACGGAACGCTTGCAAACAGGGCGCAACTCTCGTGAGCTGTTTGCGTCACAAATCTAGAGGTCCTTATGTCCAATCCCCACTATCCACATCTGTTTCAACCCCTTGATCTGGGCTTCACACAGCTGAAAAACCGAGTGGTCATGGGCTCAATGCATTTGGGGCTTGAGGAAACGGAGCATGGGTTCGAACGCATGGCCGCCTTTTATGCCGAACGCGCAGCCGGCGGCGCTGCCTTAATCGTCACTGGTGGAATTGGTCCGAATGCAGAGGGCGGCGTTGGGATTGGCGCTGCCGTCATGACCACAGCGGAAGAGGCCGCAGAACACCGCATTGTCACAGATGCGGTTCATGCGGCCGGTGGCAAAATCGCCATGCAAATCCTACACACCGGGCGCTATGCCTATAATCCCAACGCAGTTGCCCCCTCCCCGTTGCAGGCTCCCATCAATCCCATCAAACCCAAAGAATTAGATCAAGCCGGGATTGAACAGCAAATTGCTGATTTCGTTCGTGCGGCACAACTGGCCCAATCTGCCGGATATGACGGGGTGGAAATTATGGGCTCTGAAGGGTATTTGCTCAACCAATTCATTGCTCTGCGCACAAATCACCGCACGGATGATTGGGGCGGAAGCTATCAAAACCGTATCCGTTTGGCGGTTGAAATTGTTCGACAAGTGCGCCAGGCGGTGGGCCGTGATTTCATCATCATTTTTCGCCTGTCGATGATCGATTTGGTTGAGGGCGGCTCTTCTCTTGAAGAAGTAATCACGCTGGGCCATCAGATAGCGGCGGCCGGAGCCACGATTTTCAACACAGGCATCGGCTGGCATGAGGCACGAATTCCAACTATCGCCACCTCAGTGCCCCGCGCCGCCTTCACCTGGGTCTCGGCGCGCCTGCGGGCTGAAATGCCGATCCCGGTGATCACATCCAATCGAATCAACACAGCTGATGTGGCCGAAACGGTGATTGCCCGCGGTGATGCAGACATGGTCTCCATGGCGCGCCCATTTCTGGCAGATGCCAATTTCGTGGCCAAAGCCGCTGCGGGAAAACCCGATGAAATCAACACCTGCATCGGCTGCAATCAGGCTTGTTTGGATGCTATTTTCAGCGGTGAAATCACCTCCTGTTTGGTCAATCCATTCGCCTGTAATGAAACGAATATGCAACTGAAGCCCGCCCAAACGATCAAACAGATCGCTGTGGTTGGCGCAGGGCCAGCGGGGCTGGCAGCAGCCACAACAGCCGCCCGGCGCGGTCATAGCGTCACCCTTTTTGAAGCCGCAGACCAAATTGGTGGACAGTTTAATATTGCCAAGCAAGTACCTGGAAAAGAAGAATTTTATGAAACTTTGCGCTATTTCAATAAAGAAATTGAGCTCAGTGGCGTTACATTGAAACTGAACCACCGGGTCGAGGCCGCAACCCTAACCGCATTCGATGAGGTCATCTTGGCCACTGGCGTGCTCCCACGCCGCCCGGACATTCCCGGCATCGATCATCCCAAGGTTTTGGGCTACCTTGATCTGATATCAGGCGCGCCTGTCGGTCCACGCGTTGCGGTGATTGGCGCCGGTGGTATCGGCTTTGATATCAGCGAATTTTTGATCCACAGCGGCCCATCAGCCAGTCAAGATATTGAAACCTTTATGAAGGAATGGGGCATTGATATGAGCTTTCAAGCCCGTGGCGGTGTCGAAGGCATGGTGCCACAGATATCCCCTGCCGCCCGTGAGGTGTTTTTGTTACAACGCAAATCTAAAAAAGTTGGCGCCGGACTGGGCAAAACAACCGGCTGGATTCACCGCACAAATTTGACCAAACGCGGGGTGCAGATGATGGCTGGGGTGACCTATGAAAAAATCGACGATGCTGGGCTGCATATCACCCAGGCCGGCACCGCGCATCTGTTACAGGTGGACAACATCGTTCTGTGTGCTGGACAAGAACCTGAGCGTAGCCTTGCTGCGGATCTACCACAGGCGCATTTGATTGGCGGCGCCGATGTGGCGGCCGAATTGGATGCCCGCCGCGCGATTGACCAAGGCACCCGGTTGGCACTCACAATCTAATCATCTGAAAGAGAACGTAAATCTTTGATAGTCATTCCGGGTGTGATCGCCTCGGAGGCGACATTAAGGTCTAGAACCGCGCCGGTCGGACTGGCCAAAGCACGCAAAAATGCATCGGCAACGTCCTCTGTACGCTCGATACGCTCACCGTGGAACCCATAGGCACGCGCCAGTACTGCGAAATCCGGGTTGATCATATCGGTGCAGCTGACACGCCGGGGGTAATGGCGCTCTTGGTGCATGCGTATGGTGCCATAGCTGCCATTGTTGACGATCAACACGATGGGTCGGGCGCCCGCTTGCAACGCGGCACCAAGCTCTTGGCCGTTCATCTGGAAATCACCGTCGCCTGCAAAACATACAACGCAGCGCTCAGGATAGGCGACCTTAGCAGCAATCGCCGCTGGCAGACCGTAACCCATCGCCCCCGATTGCGGGGCAAGCAGCCGCTGGTGCTCTGAAAACTGCATGAATTTATTGGGCCAAATTGCAAAGTTTCCAGCCCCATTGGTGACAATGGCATCAGGCGGCAACACTGCCTGCAGGGTGCTGGTGACCACGCTCATATCCACAGGGCTGGGTTGGGGCTTAGCTGTTTGCGCCGCATTAAATCCTGCGCGTGCTGATGTGGCCCAAGCCGGATCTTGACCCATGCTCTGGCCCTCTAACCGTGTTCGAAGCCCATCGAGAAGCGGGGCAGGATCGGAAATCATGCTCAAGTTAGGAGCGACGTATTTGTGAAACTCGTCTCCCGAACGATGTGATTGCGCAATCCATTGCTCGCCACGATCTGCGCCAAACAGGGTGAAAGCATTGGTGGTCATCTCGCCGAAGCGCAGATTGACGGCCAAAACCACATCCGCCTCAGTGAGCAGGCGTTTGGTATTGGCAGTCATACCAACGCCCGCCTCCCCGACGAACAACGGATCTGTATTGTCAAAAAGATCGTGATAGCGAAAGCCTGTGAGCACAGGAATATTCAATTTACGCGCGCAGGCTTGCAACGCGTTGCGATCTTGAACCTCCCACCGGCCGCCACCCGCCAAGATCACGGGGCGTTTCGCGCTTAGAAACTTTGCCGCCAGCAGCTCCAGATCCTCTACAACCGCTGCGGATTTGGGAGGTAGGATGGGGGCGTCTGGAATGTGCATCTGAGCAGATTGTGTTAAGACATCCTCTGGCAGTGCAACTACCACCGGGCCTGGACGGCCAGAAATGGCCAAAGACCAAGCCCGGCGGACGATTTCCGGGGTGCGCGAGACATCGGTAATTTCAGTTACATATTTTGCAATCGGACCGAAGACTTGACGGTAATCCAGCTCTTGGAATGCTTCGCGCCCCTGATGTTCGAGGCCAACCTGCCCGATGAAGAGCAGCATCGGCGTTGAAGCCTGCATCGCCGTGTGCACCCCGATGCTCGCGTTGGTGGCGCCGGGGCCACGGGTGACAAAACACAGGCCCACTTCCCCAGTTAGCTTCGCCCAGGCCTCCGCCATGAAAGCCGCACCACCTTCATTGCGACAGCCGATGAAGCGAAAACTGGGGGCGTCACAAAAAGCATCCAAAACTGCCAGATAGCTCTCACCGGGGACCCCAAAACCAGCGCGAGCGCCCAAAGTGATTAAGGTCTGAACAACGGCCTGCCCGCCCGACATCTGCACCATGCGTCTGCGTCCTTTTGAAATTTTACGAGCAGTTTATGCAGATTTGCCACTAACGACCAGCGGAATATGCGCGCCGTGTTGTGCAGATTTTCCATATGCTGCGGCGCAAGCGCCAGGCTTAAAACAAATGGCGATGCGATCTGTTTAGGTCAAACAATTTTATGCCCCGAGCGCGCGCGGCTCTACTTTTCAAGAACGCCCTCCCCCGCGCCAATCGGATAGCCAGGAAAGCGTTTTCGACACGCGGTCTTCGGGTGCCCTATCTAGAACATAATAGAAAGCAGTTATCATACGTGGGGCCGTTTTGGGCGCAAAATGGGCGCAAGCTCCACGCGCCACTTGATCAATCAAATCCCACATTTGCCGATCTGTGAGCCAATGCGGCGTTTCGATATTAACCAGATATGGCGACCCGGCGCCTACCCCTGGGTCAGCATCGTAAAAGCCAGATCGGACACGCTCACCCAATTTCAGATGTCGAGCCCATGGGCCTCATGATCCGCATCCAAATTCCGCCAAAGGCGAACGATTTTATTGCAAAACCTTTGTCCAGTGAAGCTTTCTAAAAGCTCAAGACTTGCGCATGTTCTGACAAACTTCAATCACAGAGCGCGTATTTTTTATCAGCACGACCGCTGCCCCCTTGCACTGGCGGGAGTTTGTGCCAAGCTAATGCGAGTTGGAGGATATATGGAAGCGGATTTTGTCATAATTGGATCGGGCTCGGCGGGTTCAGCCATGGCGGCCCGGTTGTCTGAGGATGGTCAACATTCCGTAATCGTTCTTGAATATGGGGGCAGTGATGCGGGGCCCTTCATTCAGATGCCCGGCGCGCTATCTTATCCAATGAATATGCCCCTCTATGATTGGGGGTATCGCTCTGAACCAGAGCCGCATTTGAGAGGACGGCAATTAGCCTGCCCCAGGGGCAAAGTGATCGGTGGCTCCTCCTCTATAAATGGCATGGTTTATGTGCGTGGGCATGCGAGTGATTACGACCATTGGGCCGAAAGCGGCGCTGAGGGGTGGTCTTACGCGGATGTGCTACCCTATTTTCTACGCATGGAAAATTGGCATGAATGCGGCCAGGACGGTGATCCCGATTGGCGCGGCAAAAGCGGTCCGCTGCATATCACTCGCGGTAAACGCGACATCCCACTGCATCAAGCTTTTGTTGAAGCCGGCCGCCAGGCGGGGTTTGAAGTCACCAAAGACTACAACGGCGCGCAGCAAGAAGGGTTCTCCCCAATGGAGCAGACCGTCTGGCGCGGCCGACGGTGGTCGGCGGCCAATGCCTATCTCAAGCCCGCCCTAAAGCGCCCCAATCTGACACTGCACAAATGTCTCGCGCGCCGCATTGTCCTGAAGAACGGTCGCGCCATTGGGGTGGAAGTTTCCAAAGGACAAAATATCTCAGTGGTCCGCGCCCGCCGTGAGGTGATTGTCGCCGCTTCAGCAATCAACTCTCCCAAACTCTTGCTAATGTCGGGAATAGGACCCGCTGGGCACCTCAAGCAAATGGGGCTTGAGGTGCTGGCCGACCGACCAGGCGTGGGGCAAAATCTGCAAGACCATCTGGAACTCTATATCCAACAGGCCTGCCTAGAGCCAATTACACTGTACAAATATTGGAACTTATTCGGAAAACTGCGCGTAGGTTTGGAGTGGATCTTCAATAAGTCCGGCCCTGGCGCGTCGAATGCCTTTGAAACCTGTGCTTTTTTGCGCTCAAAGCCGGGCGTAAGCTACCCTGACATTCAATATCATTTCTTGCCGATTGCCGTACGTTATGACGGGCGTGCCGCCTCTGAGGGCCATGGGTTCCAAGCCCATGTCGGGCCCATGCGATCTGCCTCGCGCGGGACGGTGACTTTGCGCTCCAGTGATCCTACCAAAGATCCAAAAATTCTATTCAACTATATGTCCGATCCGCAAGATTGGAGTGATTTTCGCCATTGCATTCGCTTGACCCGGGAGATTTTTGGCCAAGCGGCCTTTGACCCGTTCCGGGGCAAGGAAATTCAACCGGGCACATCGCTGCAAAGCGATGCCGAGCTTGACGGGTTCATCTCCGAGCATGTGGAAAGCGCCTACCATCCCTGTGGCACCTGCAAAATGGGTCGTGCAGAGGACCCGATGGCGGTGGTGGATCCCGAATGCCGTGTGATTGGTGTAGACGCGCTCCGGGTGGTTGACAGCTCCATCTTCCCACGCATCCCCAACGGAAACCTCAACGGGCCGTCGATCATGGTGGGAGAAAAAGGCGCCGATCACATCCTGGGCAAGCAACCACTGCCCAAAGACAACAGAGCTCCTTGGATCAATCCGAGATGGGAAACTTCAGACCGTTAAAGCTAGAACCTTCTTATAATAGAACCATCGAGCGTAATTATTGGCGGGTCTCCACCTGACCCAAGTTACCAAATAATTTATCGACGCAACCTGCAACAGCGACTTTTTACCCGTACCGATTACGGTAGGATTTTTCAGAAAATTTCCTTTGGATACAGAATTTTTTGTGCTCTACCCCCCTGAAATGCGAGCCATTTATAATTAGAGTTTTTCGTCGATAATTTTTGCCTGGCCGTGGAGGATTGAAGACGATGAAAGCATCAAAATTTACGGACGAGCAAAAGGCGTTTGTTGTTAAACAAGGCGAGGATCAGCTAAGCGACCAAGGGCTGGGAAATCAACGAAGTCGAGCAGCACGAAACAGGGGGGAATTTCCAGAAGACGTAAGACAAATATAAAAAACGAATGAAACAAAGAGAACAGAATTGGTAACTGCTCGAGTTGGACAGGGATTTTACTGTCAGCAATTCCCCGAAAATTGGGACGGAAAATGTGCTGTTTTAAAAACGGACATATTGCCCATTTTGATCGTCTCACACATTGTGCCTTGGTCAGAGAGCACTGATGGCGAGTGGTTAGACATAGAGGATGGGATATTATTATCACCATTATACGATGCTATTTTTGACGAAAAACTGATTTTTTGATTATTATGGTAAAATAATTATTTCTGACGAGATAAGTCCACGTAATTTCGATCGGTTTGGACTTTCCACAAAACATGAAGTTAAAATCACAAAAAGAATGCGGCCTTATTTGCGAAGACATCAAAAAATGGTGAAGTCTATGTGCGGAGTAAAAACACAATTTCCATTGCTGGAGTACTCAGTTCTTATTTCTTTTCCCATGGCCAGGTAATTGTGGTAAATTGCTCTAACATCGATTTTCTTTTTTCGGAAACTGTTTCAATTTCTGAGGAGCTAACATCGGCTTGAGACGGCTCAAGATTTTGATCACTCAATTCATCGTTCTTTTCGTTCTCTGTCCATAGGTTCGCAAACACATCGGCCAATCCAGGCTTTTTGGTATTTTCATCGATTGCTCCCCGATCAGTGCTAGCGGGAAGACCAACTTTATCAGCCTCTTTTTTTCCAGAATTAAAAGACGATCCTTCGAACAAAACGTATTTACCATCGGCGTTCTTCTTGAAGGTGATGCCCTTAGGGGGGGAGGTCTCATTCTGTTTTTCTATCGAAGCAGCATCAGCATTATTATTAAGATCTGTTTTATTCGAACAGCCAAAGGGTAAGAAAAGACAGGTGATAAGAATTATATTTTTTTGATACTTTTGATACATGGAGTACCCCTTATATTTTAATTAAACCAGAACAACCATAAAATTGCATGCTTTATAAAACACTTTTAGTTTTATCACTGAGCAAGTGTCCAGCGTTACACAATTACAAAGCAAAAAAATGCCTTTTACTAAAACAACTAAACTTCCTTCTTGCATGACCTGTATCTTTGCATGAGCGGGAGTTTCTTATGTTTATAGATGAATAATTGGAAAACCCCGCCACAAACTCTAACCTGTGCAACAACCAATATACATGTAGCCGAATACCCCCAACGTGGTCCCGCCCATCCAATAGCAAAGTCACTCGAAAACACATATCCGAGTGCCTCCTGGAGCCACGCAGAGACGATTTGAACATGATTAACTGCTTTTTGCACTCAATTGGCGGTGAAAACGACGAATAAACACTTGCAAGGGTTGTGGAACAGCGTCAGCAATATCTTGAAAACATGATAATTACTTGGTTGGCCTACGTCACACCATTAAAGAACGGCCTAGGATAGTAGAATGTCCTATCGATCAGATAGATGACTATTTATCGTCACACAATTGGTACGCAAGATAGTACGAACCGGGATAAGTCATGCGAAGTTACGGCAAAAAATTCGGTCAGCATTTGACGTTTCATTTGTTCAATTCATTTTCAAAAGAAGTATAAGCGAGCAACAAGAAAACGGCACAGAACATGATAATTGTGCTGCCTGCTAAAGCTAGGGCAAGTTCGAGCAAACTTAGGTTTACTTCGCTCCCAAATATAGATTTCCAACTCATGTAAAGTCTCCTGTCTCCAGCCAGTTTAAATTATACGCTTTGTGGTCTGACTTGACTAAAATTAGATTTTTTTATTTAAGTCAACGAATACATATGTATACTAGACGGAGCTCAAACCCCCTGGAATGTAGTTGGAGTACGAGCATCCTTTACAATGCAGTGAATTAAAGGGTTAGTTAGAAAAATTGATGGGGGGCAAAGATGCGATTAATCTGTATACTTTTTATCGTTTTGTTTTCGTCAAGCGCAAATGCACAAATTAGAGAGGTCCGTTTAAAAACACTATTATCCATTTGCGAGACAGCTCAATCTAACAATGATCTTGGTACAATAAAAAATATTACTAATCAGATTAAAGATGTGCCGTTGCCATCAGATCAAATGTTGGCATCAAGAATGCAAATCTGTCTTTCAATAGCGAATGGTGGTGAAACAATACAAATAAATGCTGAAGAATTAGTTAAATCAATCTCAGAAAACATGTCAGCAATTGAAAGCGATTGTAATGCACTTTTGGAAATTACTCCCAATATCGCAATAAATAACAAGATATGTAGAAAGATACTTATTCCAAACAATTAGGCTCAAAGATCGAACTCTCTATCATCTGACATCAAAAAAATGGCTGACCTGGGGCCGCCTTGAGCAATATGTGGGTGCCAACTTGAGCCACTAGTTGAACTAAGATGCTGAATGCCATGATTGCCGTGTTGGTGTTAAGGGTAATAACATCATACGATCGCTCATGCTGGCAACTTTGGTGGAAAAATGGATTGGACTGGGGTTCCTATGGCTACCGTTCGGGAGCACGATCAGTGGGTATCTCCACAGCGCACAAAGTAAGGCCATTGATATGCCTCATGCATTTGAAGCTGTCGATGAATGGCTTAAGCCAGACCTCGGCAAAGCTTAGGCTGTAGGCGTAAGTCTAGTAATCACATTCTATAAAATTAGTTTCCACGCATTTTTTTGCCATACCGCTAGCTAATGCAACTTCGTCTACAGCCATTTTTACGGCAAGTTTTTCTTGTTCTTTCAGTGCTAATGCCATTCCGTTCTCTGCTGATATTTGAAACCACATGTGTGCTTTGATTCTATCTTGTTGAACACCAAGGCCATTACTGTGCATGATTCCAATCATTTTTTGTGCGTAGGGATCGCCGCTTTGAGCGACTGTGGTGTACAGGTCAAAAGCTTTTCTGTAATCTTGGGTTACTCCTGAGCCGTGATAATGTAGAATAGCTAAGCGCCATTTAGCTGGAATATAACCCTCACCTGAAGCCAGCATGTACCAATCTGCTGCTTCGGCATCATCTTGATCAAAGCCTTGGCCTTGGCTGTGCATCAACCCAAGAAAAACTCTCGCAGCATTGTTACCTTTTGTTGCGAGTTCTTGCCATTGATCAACAGCAACCTGATATTCGTTATTTTTGTACGCAGCCCATGCAAGATTAAGTTTTTTCAAGGCATCTTGTTTTTCTTGTAAGGCAATCACCTTATTCATGCGCTCTTCAGAGTTTTCCGATTTTTGGGAATTCTCTATCTTTTGTTCTGTCTCTATTGTCGCTTCAGAGTGACTGTCAGCATGAGCAACGGAAGAAAAAAATGCAAAAATAGCCACTTGAATTATAAATTTCATCATCGCTCATATCCTCCATCGCCTCTTCAAGCCTATTGTCTGGTAAGATGACCTATAGATAATAAAATTTCAAAGTTAAAAATGCTCACAAACCAATTTTTACTATTTCTAAGAAGGTTTCTGATACTCATTGTTTCATATTTATGACATAAAGAGGTGTGAGTGATCAGGTCAGTGCATCGTTATCTATTGAAAATATTCGCTTAATAGAAGTTGAGGCCAACTCTTTGTTAATTAAATAATCCCTGAATGAGGCAGCGTCAGATGAAGAGTATGCATCCAATGCACGATCGCCTAAATGATCGATGACATAACCGACATTGCGATGTGTAGATTTAAAGAATAGGTCTACACGCCCTAACCCCTCAAACAACAATATTTAATCAAAGCATTAGACAGTTTCGGCGCATACGATGTTAATGCCTTGGCAGCCTGACCTTTGATCAATAAACTTGATGCAGGCACATCCATCTCATCAATACGCAGTTGGGGTCAAAAATCATCGAGTTTACTGGAGATTGCATTGCTTGCCTTCAATGCTGCGTTCTTACTCCGAGTGTTCAAGCCTACAACAATACGAAACTTAGAACAATATTTCTGAAGATGGTTCGGAACATGTCTAGTGACAAAATATACCCCATCTTTACACATCAAATAATGAGCATTTTTATATACCATATTGTCCACCTTACACCACCTGAAATAAAAAATATATACATATCAATATTATAAATTAGGTAATTAAGGTATATTTGGCGCCCAAGGCCGGTGTTATATTCCTTATCCCTGCGCTGAGTTACTGCTAACATCTTGATACTATTGGTAGCAACATACCCCAGTTCATCGCAATAAGGCGTTTTCTGGTCAGTAGTATGGTCAGTAGCAGACCCGGGGCGACTGCCACCCCCACTATACCCGGGTATCGTATACAATGCTGACCCAAGCTTGGTTTTCTATGACAGTAAATCACTAAGGGCATTCTATCCCGACTTAGAAGCTTGACTGTTTGGTTCTATGGAGAGTTTGGGGGCTGCTTGTAGATACTACCTCAACCAGCAGGATGTCCCTTAATATTATCTCTTTCTCGTTAAAGAAGAAGGATAATAGTTTGTAGTGTAGGCTGTGTAGGCAAATCGAAAAAGTCCCTAGAAATCTCCCAGTAGAAAGTTTCCCAAAATGCCTACACAGCCTACGCTAGCTACACTAGTCTGGGCCTAAAACTGCATAACAGGCTGGGTACCGCTCCACTGCATCCCACTAGAAGTACGGGACTGGTAGACGCCGATTAGTTTGTCCAAGGCTTTCTTGAAGGCGTTGGTAGCGGACAATCTAACATACAGCATTGCTGCCAAACGAATGACCTCAGGGTTAGTTTTAAAGTAGCGAAATGAAGAGTGTTTTATCATCTGACGACGCTATAATGTCACTCGTCCGATCTCAAATGGTTTTGTCTGACAGTGCCCTGCCAGCTTCAAGCAGGTTTAATTTGACAGTGCCTTAAATTTAAATGATCTATTTATGACATACTGAAAAGTGTTGATGAAGGTTGATACCCAATGGCTCAAATAACAATCGACAATTTAAGAATTGATGAATCGATCCCTGGCCTCAAAATTGGTACTTTGTCAACGGATGGCGGAAGCGGAACATTCTCAATTATTAATCAACCTATATTTAATAACGAAGAAGTTACGGTTTTTCAGTTAAAAGAAAGTGATCTGTATTTCGCAGACGATTGGATGGCAGATTTTGAAAATTCAACAGTAAATAATTTTCCAAGTATTGGGTATTGGTGGGCCTACTTCGCCCAACCAGAAATAAGTTTTAAAGATAGCGCAACAGGCGAAGTTACCGTTCAGAAATTTACGTTGGTGGTAAATGATTTAGACGAAAGTATAGATCTTACGGCAGAAAAAATCTATCAAAATGTAGCAGGTGCAACATTTGCCAAAATTAGTGGGTATGACGCAAAGTTTACCGAAACGACTCTTGGTTATACCAACACTCATGATTTTTTTGAAATCTCAGGTGATTATCTCAAGTTAAAAAATCAATATTACTTTGATGGCACTGATATAATAGATGTTACGCAAGGTTTAACGCATGCAATATCTTCACTGCCTGACCTAAAAGTTAATGTAAAAGGTGGAATTTCTACCAAAGACTTAAATACATATGGTGATACAATCTTCACGCCTTCAAGTTTAGAAACTCTATTCTTCAATTCTGCTAATACGATTGGTGTTGACCCAAGTACAATTAAAATAGTCCCGCAACTTTTTACAACTTACACCTATGGAGAAACAATTGCGGTAATGTCCTCAATGGGTGATGGCATAGATGCGGAACAGTTTGTTTTTAAAAAAAGTAATCCTCTTATAGAAATAGCGAGAACTATTCATAATGATGACGCTGATGTTAATGACACATATACCTACGAATTAAGGCTTAAAGAAAAATTTTATTTTGATGGGACCCAGATTAAAGATTTTCAGGGAAATTCTTTTGCTTTATCAGAGATTCAAGATTTATTTAATACCTCTGAGTTTATCGAAAAGCTTTTCGCGTCTGATAATTACGTCAAATCGGATGAAATCAACAATTTCAATCATACGCCCGTAGTAGTTTCTAGCATATCAAAGGTTTCTTTAACTTCTGATGTCTTTGAGTATAAATTCGAGGCCTTTGACGTAGATAGTCAATCGGACAGATTTCCAACAGATCCATCAAAAGTCTTAGTGTCTGGAAATTCTGCAGCTTCATCTCCAGCATTATTAGAAAAAGTTGAGGCTATAGCAGCTGAAAAAAGCACCCCTGCATTCATGGCGCTAATTGGAGACAAAAATGGAGTAATTGAATTTGGAATGTCTGGTATTAGGTCCGTTGAAACAGATATTCCAATATTCTTAGCAGATCGGTTTTTAATAGCGTCGAATACAAAAAGCATGACAGGCTATCTTGTTGCAAAGTTTGTTGAAGAAGGGAAGTTGGATTGGGACTCCAAAATTCCGGAACTTTTTCCTAATATTGTTAACATTCATTCTGGTTTTGAAAATATCACGATGAAAGATTTGATGGATCATACCTCAGGTGTTTTCGGCTGGGACTCAAAACATCAAGCGCCAAGTTTATCTGATATTGTTGAACAGCGTGCCGGTTTTGCTGAGGTAGTGTTTACCGATGTACCTGAAAATCCAGATTACTCTTATCATTATTCAAACTACAACCAAACACTTGCAGCTTCGGCTTTAGAAAACCTCTCGGGTAAATCCTGGGAAACTCTTATGCAAGAATACATGTTTGACCCTCTTGGTATGCTTGACTCCGGTTTTGGTCCAGCAACCGTTGCAGGCGTTGATCATCCCGTTCGCCACGACCCGGATCCAACCAGTGATATTGGTCAGGAACATGGCACTGAATGGATGAACCCCTCCAATGGCTACTTTCTGCCTGTGGGTGTAACCTCGCTTAGTAATGACGACTTAATGGTAGAAACATCAGATAATATCCAGCTAATTGGCCCTGCTGGAAAGGCGACAATGAGCGTATGGGATTGGTCAAAATATGCCACCGCAATTCTCAACCGTGGTAATCTAGGTGAAGAAAGTATGAGCTTGGCTGTTTGGCAGGACTATGTAACGCCAGAAGCTGGATCTAGTTACTCCGGAGGGTGGGGAGCGTACTGGCCAGACTCAGAGGGGACACCTACCAATCTTGGACATAATGGTGCAGTGAGAGGATGGGTCTCTTCAATTTCAGTAAACTTTCAGGATGAGTATTATGTGATAGGAATGTCTAATGAGGGGTTTGTGCCTGCCCATCCAGACTTAATAGATTACCTCAAGACAAACCATGCTCAAAAATTAGACGCTGAATATGTATTTGATATAGCTAAAGCAATAAAAAATGACCCAATTATTTATTCTGCAGTCGATATTCCTGACTGGCTAAGTTTTGATTCAAAAACTGGAATACTTACCGGTACCCCGGGCGTAACAAATATTGGAAGTCATACGGTCATATTAAAAGCAACAGATCTTGCTGGAGCAAGTACGACGGAAACCATTGTTCTTAAAGTTGGTGATGATAAAAAAATCAAAATCACAGAAAGTTATGAGCGTTTTGAAGGAACCGCCATAGATGATAGGTTATGGGGCTCCAACAACAAAGACGTGCTTGTTGGACTTGCAGGGGACGATATTTTAAGCGCAGAGGCTGGTAATGATCAGGTTATGGCTGGCGAGGGGGCTGACATTGTTCGCGCAGGCTCGGGTGCTGATACAATTTCACTAAGCTCTTCAGACACCTTCGATTCATCCCTTGTTGCATTAAATGTAAAAACAGAGGGTCGCATCGCCCTTGATGGCAAAACAAACTATTCATCTATGATTGATGGAGAAGAAGATGCAGACACCATCATCTTGATGGATGCAGACAATGGAGATGCTTTCTTTTTACACGATGCTTATTCTGATTTGCATCAGGATGTATCAACGGTTGCCGATCATGAGGGAATGCAAACAGCCGCTCGCGTAATTAGTGTGGAAACTATTCGTGCTGGGGCTGGCGATGATATTATCGATCTGACCTCAGATACCTTTGACATGGCAGGAACTAACATAACCCTAAAGGGCGAAGCCGGAAATGATGTCCTGTGGGCCGCTGAGGGCAACGACACCCTTGAGGGCGGGCTGGGCGACGACACGCTCTTCGGCGGTAAGGGAAATGATACTTTGAGTGGTGGAGATGGTGCTGACATTTTTGAGTTTGTCAGTTCTTCCACAGCTCAGACAGATGTTATTACGGATTACAGCAGCAGTGACACCCTGAAGTTTTACCTCAAAGACGGTGAGAGCCAGCTCACTGCATCAAACTACAATAATGGTACCCTCAGTTGGGAAAATCTTACTATTAGCTTGGATAGCTCCTTAGATTGGGATGACCTCAGTATCGCATAT
>Ga0213869_10000918_pt1 | contig 22611 bp, 32 predicted proteins | sample PICome_10_FD_160083 | JGI IMG/M metagenome (GOLD analysis project Ga0213869, IMG submission 160083) | Coastal seawater microbial communities near Pivers Island, North Carolina, United States - PICO132 | ecosystem: Environmental > Aquatic > Marine > Coastal | place: USA: North Carolina...
TACCGTCGCCATCGGAGTCGGAGTATTCTCCGTCATTAGGGTCTGTTGGGAATTGGTCGGTGTTATCGGGTTTTCCATCACCGTCTGTATCGGAATTGTTAGGGTTTGTTCCCTTTGCATATTCTTGAGCGTTGGTTAATCCGTCGCCATCGGGGTCTGCATTTGCATCTCCACCGTTTGTAGGATTGAGGCCATTACTTACTTCCCAACCATCGGGGAGTCCGTCGCCATCGGAGTCTGCATTATTCATGTTAGTGCCGTGTGTTTGTTCTTCGGAATTGGTTAAACCGTCGCCATCCCAATCAGCCCCACCATCGGAGGGGTCTAAGGGGTCGCTTCCATCGGCTAATACAACACCTGCGCTCATAGCGAGCATTACGGCTGTTAAAATTGCTAAAATTGTCTTTCTAAATCTGTTTTCCTTATTCATGTTTCATCACTTCTTTTGTTTTGTGTTTTATTCATAAGGTAACCACTTTACCTTCTCTTCTGTTTCTTATGTGTTTTCCTCTTATCTAAAGGTTGCTCTATTTTGAGTATCATAGAACTCTTAAAATATCAAATAATCCGACACATTCTCCCTCTATTATAGAGAGGACTTCGGAGAAAACAGGGGGTTTTTACTCGTTTTCTTCTTATATGGGGAAGAACTACACCCTTTACGATGGACTTGATGCACTGATTGAGATTTAAGGACAATAGAATTTTCCTTCATCAAATTTCGGACTGCCGACTTCACTAAATTCAATCATAGGGGCTTCCACTTCCTCTTCAATTTTCATAACCATGTCTTTTAGGGCTTCTTTAACGGCTTCCTTATCTTCTTGTTCCATTCCGCCCATGATACTTTCAAATGAAGGCATCTCATGTTCTGTTAGACTTCTCATTTTGGTTTCAAAGGTAACAATTTGTTGCGTTATTTCATTACCAAATAAGGCTTCAATTTCACCTTCTAATGAAACCATAAAATACATGAAAGGCAAATCTAACTCTTTCTCTAAACCCTGTATAATTTCAACAGGAGGAAAGTCTTTAGGTAAGCCCATAATTAAGTATTGTATTTTGAACTATCTAATGCTAATTCTAAAAATGAATGCCTTTCATCCGATTAGGCAATACAATGTATTGATTGCAGGTGTCGCAAGCATAACCTTTTTTCAAAGAATGACCATAGCCAATGAATGTTTCTTTACAAAGACGGCAAGTAATTTCTTTCTTAGGCATACTATTCACCAATTGCTCGCCATACGGTCTTCAACCAAATATCTATCAATCTCTTTACCTTCTTCGGTGATTACTTGATAAACATACCTTCCGCATTCGCTTCCTTCTAAGTGGGCTTCCATGTTATAGCCCAAGAAGTCGGGGTATTTAATCCCTTCGCATATTTACTTTGCTAATGCTTGTTTGATAACGCCCATAGAAATCTTGACCATTACCTGTCTTGAAATCTAAAATAACTGCACTTCCTTTATAGATGCCGTTTGGGTTAATTTCATCTTCATTGAAGGGGAAATTGAGATAATGACCGTTCAAGGAATCATCATTGTTGTTAGCAGTAATTACACCAACATACTTTGTTTTCTTCGGGAATGGTCTGTTATAAGTCTTAGCCGATACTGCGACAACATAACCTTTCACATCTTCGCCATTATCTAACGGGAATTTGGTTGTTTTCAAATCTCTTTCTAATTGACTGATTGCGGAAGAACTAATGCTTGAAGAATAATTCTTAGATGCTGAAGGGGCAGGGGCAGGGGTGGAAGGGGCGGTTGGTGCTTGACCTACACCCAAATTAGCCATATATTTTGCTTCGTAGTATTTTTTAATCGTATTTAATTGGTCATAATTTAGAAGCAAACGAGTAACAAGTCCTTGACTGTTGAAGAAAGCATAAGAAAATCCATAACTATTATCCATTTTCACGACTTCTTCATCTGTATAATTAAAATCAATACCTGCTAAATCAAATACTTCTTTGTTGGTATAGACTTCGCCCTGTGTATCAAGGGTGTAAGGTGTTGGTTTTCGCCATGAGTGATAATAACCTCCGCCATCTCTATATATTTGAAGAATGTCATCATCAAGATTTCTTCCATCCGATTTCAATTTTTGGTTTGCTTTAGCCGCATTTTTAGCAATTGTAGCAAGTTCTTCTAACTTATTCCAATCAACAGGCATGGTGTAAAAAATTGCAGGAACTTCTTTTCCTTCCCTATTATACAATGTTTGAACATTCTTTTGTATTTCTTTTACGAAATCTAAATCATCACTTGAAATAGCATCTTTAATGTGGTCTTCTCTCATGTCCCAAGTGCTTAGGTTGTATTGAATGCTTTGCCATGTTTTTTGTTCCTTCTCATCTAAGAAGTCCATGCTCAATGTCATTCCCGACCTTTGCTCTTTTCTTTCTAATGCCTTATGCAAGTATTCATCATAGGCTTTTTTACGCTTTTCTTCTAATTTGTAAATGTTATAAATAGACCAAATAGAAGAGGCATCCTTATGCGAATTCTTTTCTTTTGTTACACCACTATGGTTATTCACTTCCACTAAAGGATTAGTGATTTGGTATGCCTCAAAATACTTCTCTAAAATTGGAGGTAAATTGGCTACATCAAGACCTTCTAAGAATGCAATTGCATCTTCAACATCCTGTTTTACATCATCGGGGGAATACACTTCCTTAATACCACCACTTAACGCATAAAGTTCTTTCAATTTTTCGGGATTCGGCAACATTACAATTTCCTCAAGAGGTGTCCCGTTTTCATCAATAATAGGCATACCATCTTCGTTATAAACGGGTTGCATAACACTAATAAAGAATTCGGGGTCGTCTTTTTGTAATTCATAGGCTTCTATAAAGTCCTCAATTCCGCCGTCTTTAGCCTTTGCAGGTTGTAGCCAATAAACGCCCTTATCTTCAAAATATCTCGCCTCTAATAAGAAAGAAGATTTATTGTCAAATACACCTTTTGAACCTGCTCTCTTTTGAGTAGCCGTTCTTGGAAATAACTTATCACTAACTGAATCACGCAATTTATTATAGGCTTCTCGGCTTCTATAATTACTTGAAGAATAGCCCGATTGTTGCGCCGTTGCATATTGGTCTAAAGCATACGGATTCAATGACTTGTAAGTAATTCCTCCTTCTAATACTGTGGAATCGGGAATCAAAAACGACAATTTACCTTTACTTTCAATTAACTTCATAGCAGTATCTAATTTTTTATTGTAAAAAGAGAATACTCTTGTCAAATAACTTCTAATATCCATTACTGCGAATCCCCAACCCATAATTGAGTATGGATTTTGCCACATATTTTGCGATTTTGAGATTCTTCTTGATGTCCCGTATAATGAAGAAATCAATTCAATATCAATCGGATTCACGGAGTATTCGCAACCGTCGCCTAATGGAATCAATGTTCCTTTTGGAATATCAACAAAAGAACCTTCCGAGCCTAAACGACCTACTTTGTAACCTTTAATCTCTTCTTTTGTTAAGTATATGTCTGCACTTTGTCGCCACATTTTGTCGCCTTTCGGATTACATTTGTAACAATGACATGAACCCTTAAAACGCTTTTTACTTGTTCCTGTTTGTCTTGTTCCTGTGCCGAACTCTTGGCCTGTGGGGAACTTTTCTTTACCCATAGCATTACTGTGTTCCATAAAGGTTTCTTGCAGTTCTGTAATTTGAGGGAGTAATTCAAAATATAACTTTTGAGGCAAAGGGTCATATTCTTGATAGGCTTTACTGCCTCCGAGAGCCTTTGGAGAATCCGTAGCATGACGAGGATAAAATTTAGCCGTGAAATCCCAATCGCCATATTCTGCCCCTGCATCATCCGTTCTCATTTCAATAGTTCCAATAAACTCAAATTTAGGGTCTTCAAATTCCGAATGCTCAATTTGGTAAATTACGGTTTCCCAATAGTAATTGCCGCTTCCAATTGGCCTTTCATAAGAACCACTAATCAATCCCTGTTGGGCGGCTCTCAATACCGAAGGATTCTTAATTGCCGACTCATCCCTTCTCAATTCTTTAACCTTAAATACTAATTTCATACCATCTCTATTTCGGTCAGCAACCACTTCTTTAACCCTTCGGACAACATTCAAAAAGGTTTCGTTTCGGGTGATATTAACTTCGGGAAAAATGATGAATGTTCCTTTCTTGGTCTTGTATTGCTTAACGCCATCCTTATTAATGACTTCCATTTCCGAAACATCAACACCATTAACCATTTTTTGAGTAGTAGGCATAGAAGTAGGCATAGCAACCGCTTGAGGTTCAACGATAACGGACTCTTCCTTCGCAGGTGCGAGGGTGGGTGTGGGTGCGGGAACGGTCTTTGGCCTGTTTTTACTCCCCTTTGGCCGACCTCTTTTCTTAGGTGGTGAAGGCGGTGCTTGAGGCTTCATAGGCTGTGTGCAAGTCCTTATGTTATGTCCCGCAACGCCGCAATTCTTACATACTCTTACCATAATTGAACACCTTCTGTTTGCCATTCCTCAACGAATTTCTTTCGGGCTATTGCCTTCTTCAATCTTCTTTGGGCGGTTCGGTTATCTAAAGACACCGATTCAATATAAGCGGTTTCTAATTGAGCCAATGAAAATTTCGCCGTCAAATCATTATCGCTATATGTTCCGAGCCTATCATAAGGTTCGGCTTCATAAACCTTTCCTTCACCTTTTACAAATAAAAATAATAATGCACCAATCCCAAATAATGCCGCAGGGATTTTTCGCATATAATATCATTGTCCGTTTTGTTATCTAAAATCAATGGTGTTCTTCGGGTGCGCCCTGCCTCTTACAAGTCTTGCACCTAACATCAATCAATCCATTAGCCAATGCTAACTTAATTTGCATCCATGATAAATCATAAAGGTTTGAATCAACAGAATAACGAATTACTAATTCTTCTTGACTTAAACAATGAGGACAAGAATAATCAACAGAAGATAATAAATAATCCTTCTTTTTCTTTCTTAAATCGGCTTTCCTTTTAGTGTTTTTAGTAATTAACCTATCTGTATTCCCTTTGTAATACTTAGGATTGTATTTTTTCATATACTCCTTCTTTCTTGCAGGGTCGGAATAAGGCATACTTAACCTTTATGTCTTTATCTATCTAAATCTTGACTTCAAGACCCTAAATAATCAAAGCCAAAAGACCCGGAACTGCCGCCAATAATAATTCCCAACGCATCCTTTTTTCTTCTTTGCCTTCGGACTCCACAGCATCAATCTTTTCCCGTATTTCAGCAATTTTTTCCTCTAATACGGCAATTCTTGTAATCATTGGCGGCTGTCCGTTACCATCTCGGATTAACTTATTCAATCCATTAATGTCTTCTTTCAAGCGAACAATTTCGGTTTCAATCCTTGAAATGACTACTTTAGCATCTTGCGTTTCATCAATAAATGTTTGTAAAATGTAAGCCAAATCTTCGCTAAATTCTTCAACAAGCGTTTCCGCTTCGGTTTTTTTAGACATAATTACACCTCCAATTTCTTTTTCAATACTTCGCAATTTCTTAATATGCAATCAAAACGCCTTTGAGAAAGACTTAACAAGAAACTTATATTGTCAATACTTTGGGTTGCCGAATCAATGTTTGCAGTTATAGTCTTTTCGCTCATTAATAATCACCACATTCGCAACAGTTATCGCATGAACCGCAACAGCCGTCAATATCCTTTCCAATAAAAGAGCCATCACAGTCATTACATAGTGCTACATCATAGCATCCATAAGAGGTTTCGCAACATCTTTTACATTGAGCGCAAGAATCGCAAATATAGTCCGTAATAGCATTCCTTCCATATTTTTCACAGTTAGGACAAATCTTACTAATTTTTGTTTCAGCCTCATATTCTATTTCGCCTTTATCATCATAATACATATAATCCGAAGGGTCAATTTTGCCGCTTCCGCCACAGTCGCCACAGTCTTCTCCATCACCGTCAGCAGGGTCGGAACGGGTCGCAGGGGTATAAGAGGTCATTATCCATCCTTCGCCTTCACAAGCAGGGCAAGGGTCAAATAAAGCGTATTTATCATCATCTATAACATAATCATTCCATGCTTCAAGAATTTCATAATCATATCCCGAACTCTCTATCAATTTTTTAGGCAAGTATTCTTCATTTTTTACCTTAAATTCAATAATTTTTGCTAATTTCGGGTTATCCTTCTTCAAATCAGCGAAGTAGGCTTCCAATTCTTTAGAAAATTCTTCGGAAGAATAGACTTCAATATCATATTCAGCACCGAACTTCTTTTTCAATGAAGCCATTAAATCATCTTCACTAATCAAACCTAAATTGACTTTGTTTTCTAATTCTTGAATAATGGCTTCAATGTTTGCTTGTTCCATCATGGATTGATTCATCATAGCCTTCGCCATAGCACCTTTAGGGGCTTTTCCTTGACGAATAACTGCGGCTTCAAAGGTTTCAGCATTCATAAAGTCCTTCCCATCGTCATCAAGCCAACCTAAAGCATCATTCAAAGTTCGGAAATAATACTCCCCGCTTCCTCCTGTTTCTTTTATCAAGTATGGCGTAAGGGGATAGAGAATATCTCTATGGATTTTAATGTGTCTATTTCCTTTTTTTGCTTCAATATAATGCCGATGTGGATTTGTAATTCCCCAACCTTGAATAATTCTTTTTTCCCACTTGTTCTTGGCGGCTTTTCTCCCATTATTAACTTCAAAGGTTTCAGCATAAAACGGAGTATAATGCGGGTCTAAATCGTTTTTATATTCCTTCATCCATATTTTGTAGCAAGGAACACACACTAATTCACCATTAGCCATTTCATACTCAACGGTTTCATCACCATAGACTTCTTTTTCATTTCCGACTATATCCGAACAATGATTACAATAAACCATGTCCTCTTCATCATATTCAGCACGATAGTTATTTTTGAAGTAATTAGGATTCTTTAATTGTTCTTCATACGGGTCAAATTCTGTAATTTCTGTTGTCTTGCCCACCATATTTCGGCCTTCGTGCCTTCTTCTCATAATCTTTAGATTCCTATTTGGAACATAAGACCGAGCAATTTGAGCCTCTTCTAATGATGGGAAATCGTTGCTTTTGTTTCCATGAGCATCAATCAAATAGTAATACTCAAAACCCATAAAATCATCTTCGGCATTTAATTCAAAAGTTTCAGCATTATATGGTGTTTTTATTGTTTTTGTTCCACCCTCATATTGATTCATTTTATGACATTCATTACAAATCCGCCCTGCTTGAACATCATTTAATGTGCCTTTATCAACCGTAGCATAGCAAACCTCGCAATCTTCAAAGGTTTCAGCATCATAACCGAACATCTCCTTCCAATTATCATCCATTTTTTTACTTGTTTTTGGGTCATAAGCATAATCGCATTTTTGACAAACATAGAAAACAAAATCATAAGGATTTTCACCACTTTCCATTTTTTCTTTTTTGAACCCTCTATTCCATGTTCTGTTTTTTTGACACTTAGGACAATACATTCTTTTTCCGCTATTTGCTTCAAAGGTTTCAGCATTCTTTTCTAATGCTTTGTAGCAAGCACACTTAGGGGCTTTAGCGGAACATTCCATAGGTTCGGGGGCTTTCATGCAAGCGCAAGGGTTGGCTTCGTCAGCACCACAACAACATGAAGTCTTGCTTAATTTTGTTTCAGCACTTTTACAACCGCAAGTGCCGCACATGGTTAAGAATAACCCTTCTCGCTATCTAAGCGTTTGCATCAAGGAGAAATTAAGGTGTAAGACCTGCTTCGGCTCGCAATTGAGCCGTGTAGTCCTTCGTTTGTTGAATGTAGGCTTCCAATTCAGCACGAACATATTTGTCGTCAGCCCAATTAACAGCCTCTTCCCAATCTTCAATTTCCACCCATTCATCAAATTTTCCGTCAATGTAGCGGAGGATTTTGATTTCGGGCGTTCCCGAATAATCTTCATCATAGTCCTCTTCATTCATCAAATGTTCAACGGAATCTCTTGCGTCTTGAATACAAATCCAAAGAGGCATCTTCAAAATAGGGGATGTGCTACATGAAACACCCCTTCCTTGCCAAGTCATGTCCCAAGTATATTCGGTATCTTTTCGTTGTGCTTCGGTAATCACTTCTTCTTCGCTCATGTTTTATCCCATGAGCCACTACTACTTAAGTATTACTCCGTTTGAATCTCTTCTTCTGTTGGATTCGCATTAAAGTCTAAGTCGCAAACATCATTGTCGCAAAACCTTTCAATAATAACTTCTTCGCCTTTAATTCTTCCAAAAGACAATTTGCCTACGGATTCATTCATAGTATTATAGGTTTCAACATCAATTTCTTCATACGGCATTTGAGGGTATGCGCCATAGTCTAATTTTGGTAAGAAAGAAATACCTTTCAATTGGTATTGGTAAATATCTAACGCATTAGCGATTTGAGAGCCTTCGGTTTCGGGATTAAATGTAACTGTGCATGACACTTGATTATCCGCCCACCATTTTTGAGCCAATGCCGCTAAAGACAATTGTTCCCACATTGAAACATTAGAAAGAGTTCTTACGCCTTCTCCAATATCAACAGGAATAGATACTACTAATGTAGTGGTTTCGCTTCCGAAAGCAGGTTCAATGTTATACCCTGCTTTTTCTAATGCAGGTAATAGATTGCTATTGATGCCTAATCGCATTCTTCTAATGTAATAACGAGATTCGGGGAAATGGATTCCCGGTGTTGAACCTGCGAGCAACGAAACAGTTCCCGAAGGCTTGATACTTGTTGTCTTAATTGAACGAGGAATAGCCATCCAATCGGAGTATTGTTCGTCAAGGTCTTGAATATGATGATAACCTGCATCCATCCATTCTTTGAGATTGCCTACACCTTTATTCGCAATAAATTGAGCAATACCCGACATAGAGCAACCAATTCTTCGGTTTCTCAACATGACACGGTTTGTTTCCGCCCAATGAGTCTTACCCAAAGTTACGGTCTTAGCGTATAAATAAGCATATTTCAGCGTATTTTTGTAATCTTCAAGGGATTCATGATTGTTTGGGAAGGTTTCAACAAGACAACATAATTCATAAGATTCTAATGTTTGCTCAAGACAAGGATTTCCGCCTTTGGCTCTATGGTCTTTGAAATCGGGTGCATCAGCCATTCTTCCGTAGTCTTTCATGTTTCCTAACCAAGCGTAGCCGGGTTCTCCATTATAACGGACTCTTTCAGCCGATGGCTCATAATCCATTCCTAATTCTGCAAAGATTGAATTGTTTGAAGTCCAACCATATTCGGCTCGGTGTGGGTTCACTTCATAATTCTTTAAGTCTAAGTATTCTTCGTTATCGGGTTCTCCAAAAACAATTTCAGCAGTCCTTCGCACATTACCTGCAACAACACACTTACCAATGAGATTCATAATATCAACAATAGATGTAATACTAATTGGTTGTCCTACTTCATTATCCAAAATTGATACGCACTTTTCATGTAATTCAATTAGAGGTTTAGGACCACTTGATTCTCCACCGAAGCCCTTGATAGGAACTCCTTCGGCTCTAATCTCGGAATAATCAAATTCAACCTTTGCAGTCCCTAATGAATATGAATCAAGTAATGCTCTCAACGATTCAACCCAACCTTCCCTTGTATCGGGAATTGTAATGTGTTCAACCTTGCGAGAAGTATTCGGTCCTTTAATCATTAGACTATTTGCACCTTTTGTATCAAAGCCAACACCGACTCCGAGCATTGAAGCATCCATCAAGAAACAAAACGGTTTAGAAAATTCACTACTCATACTTTCCGTTGAAACGAAAGCGCAATTATTCAATGCCGCAAACAATTTTTTCTCTTCTGTAATCGCAGTCCCCATAGCCCAAAGACCTCTTCCCGGAGGCAAGAACTTCATGTTGAAAATACGGTCATACATTTCTTGAGCCGAATGTTGGGCTTTCCATGCGTTCCACCCAAGACTATGAGCATCAATATGTCGCTTTTGCATATTGAATGTTCCTTCCACTACTCGCTGAACGGTTTCCCACCATTGTTCATTTTTACCATCGGTTTTCAAACGAGAATAAGTCCTTTGATAGACTAATTCACCAAGACCATTAAAACCAAATGGTGCTTTCTTTCTCTTGTATTTAGATACGAAATTTTCGGATAATTTGAAATTACTCATGCGCTCACCATTCAACGAAGTAGTCTTTGTTTTAGGGACTATCTAATTGTTCCCTATGTCTTAAAATTATGGTTTCAAGACCCGTTGGGATTATTAATTTCTTCTTTCTTGCGAAACATGGTTTCATCTTTCTTAGAAGGGGACTTAATTACTTCAATTTGGGTGTCATTACGGAAAATCTGTGCTAACTGTCGGGGTGTCGGAACTTCCTTTCTTCCTGTGTCCTTCAATCGGACAATGATTTGCCGAGCAGTTAATTCTTCCATAACGCCCATCACTTTTTTACTTGCTTCAAACATATTTGGTTTCTTTGTTTTCATATTATCACTTCAATTTTTTGTTCTCGTTGCTATCCATGACTTGATATTTAATTTTTCAAATACCCATTCACATTCTAAAGGTGTGTGTTCATTACCGCCCTTAATGAAAATACTTGTCTTTGCACCACTTGTTGAAAGTGTGTTGGCGAAATTCTCTTTTCCTAAAAGGATTTCTTGATTGTCCCCTTCTTTCTTGTCAAAGTGTAAATCAATTTCATTCAATTCCGCCTCCATGACTCCATCATCAGTCTGTGCATGAAATTTGACGGCCTTATCATCCAACATTAGACTAAATACATCGGTTTTACCTATGCTCGTCATAAATGCCTTAATTGATTTGTAAGGGAGTCTTGCCGACCATAAGGCTTCAATTGTAGGTGTCTTATGTCGCTTCATCATACTTGACTTCAAAAGCCTTAACTTTCTTTTAACTCCACATGATTCAAGCCATAACCATGTCGGTTCTTCTAAATCATATTCAATTAAAAGTGTGTGCTTGTCTTTAACAGTCATTCCTTTCGTCATGTCTTTTATGTGATTTACAATAACGCCGAACTCAACCGCATTCTCTTCAAGGAACTCATAAGAAATCATATTTTCAGCAGGGATTCTAATATCCATTAGTCTATAACCGTTTGAATCCATTAATTTTGTTCTCAAGCCTTCCTTCTCAAAGAAAATCAAAGCCATATCATTTGTATTTTCCATAGCCTTGACAAAAGCCTTCGCTAATTTAACATCTAATTCCGCTTTCATACTATGTCCTCCAATTTCATTTGCTTAGACTCCGCCCGTTTCCTTTGACGGATTAAGGGCTTTTCACTTTGAGAACCCCATTCCTTATTCAAAAATGCTTCAACATTAACCCATGTTTTACCCTTGACTACGCCTTCGTCTTTAGCCTTATGCCAATTGCTCATCATGTCTTTCAAGTTATCAAAAACACCATAGATTTTCTTACACTTTTCACGCCCAACGCCGGGTAATGTTTGTAGTAAATTATGATGTGCATTCCTACTTGACTTAACCGCAGTTACAGGGCGAACAAAATGTCCTTGAGAATTGTCCTCCAACCTCAATTTGAAAGCATTGATATACCTTGCCGTTTCCATAATTGAATCCGTAAATACAACAGGACATACTTCAACAGAAACCCGATTCAAAAATGCCCTAAAATGTCCCCAATCATCGGGATTAGGTGCATAAAAATCCGATGGGCGACCTTCAACAATAATTGCATAATTGTCATGTAATTCAATCATGCGGCTAATTTGGTCTTGTAATCGCTTAGACTTCCAAGCATTGAGTCCATCACCCCATGTCTTTCTTTCAAAAATCCAAGTGTTGTCGCCATCGTTGTCTTTAATCAAAACATCTCCGACCTCTAAACGAACCTTTTCTTCAGCATGAACCATTGAAGGCAATAACTCGCCTTCGTTTGAATCAACGATTATTGAAAACGCCATATTCCTTAATTGTATTAAGGGGTATCTAATGGTTTGGTTTCAAGACCGCAAATAACGCAAGTAATTTTGTAGCCAATATCGGCCTTAGTCAATTGCTTAACTGCGTGAACACAGTTCGGAGGTTTGACGAAATTTGTTAAATAACGATAAGGCATGAATCCTTATGGCGTGAACCTATATTTATAACTTCAGTATGAAGCATTAAATACTTGAAAAAAGAAGTAGTATTTTGGCTGAATAATATGGTTGATGAGTTCCGAATGGATGAAGAAATGATTGAAAGTGCAATAGATTTAGTCAAAGAAGGCGGAGAAATGGAACACCGACTCATTTATCACCTTTTAACAAGCCTTCGGGACATGGGGTATCGTTGGAGAAGCCCTTACAAAATCGTTCTTTTAGGAGATAACGAATTAGAAGCCGAATATGAAAAAGAATACGCTGACTATTTAGATTTGAAAGCCCAAAAAAAGAATATCACTTGGGAAGAATACAAAAAAGAAATCGGATTCGGTGAAGAAGAATGATGTGTCCTATTTGTAGCACCAAGTTCAGTCATAAAATTATGGACTTGAAAAACGGATATTTTGATTGCGGTTGCGGCTATTCAGTTAAAAACGATAGTGCCGAACCCAAAACAGAATCTAAGTCTTTCAAATCGGGCAAAGTAAGACCTATGTAATGATAATCGGGTGCGCTCTCATAAAATAATTCTTTCTTTTTACGCCTTTCATTGTATTTTGGTTGCGCTTGAACAGCCCAATAACTCGCATTCGGCTTGAGAACACTTAATCCCCAATACTCAATGATAATAGGCTTAGAAATACCATTTTGAGGAAGCAATACCCAATCGGGATTTACAACCTTTCCTTTATCAATTTTAATGGGCGGTTCATAAACAGAATACCAACCGTTTCTAAATAACCAATCATCTATCCGCTTTTCGGAAACAGATTTGACTTTATTACCACATTTTGTTTTTAATAACGAATTTTTCCCCACATTCAGTAAGTTATTTTTCTTGTTATCTAAAAATAATGCCTACTTGATTCATGATAAAGGATTTATAATCCCTTTTTCACCCAAAGTCCACTTGAGGGTTTTTATGACTCCTTCTAATGCCTTCTTATTTTTTGCGGCTTCACGCATACCTTCTTTATCCCCATCTTTTTTACACTTATGGAAAAATAAAATCCAACCATTCATTTTCTTCTCCGCTTGGAAAAGCATATCCTCTATTTCATCCCATGACCTATCATAAGTCCGATGGAAGGAGTCTTGGTGGTCGCCCATAATCGCCATGAACTTTTCTTGTATTCTTCTATTATTTATAACTTTGCTTTTTATCGGAAATCAATTAACGGAATTCGGGAGTTCGGGCTGTCCGTCGCCAAAAGGAAGCCTTACTAATCGCTTCCACTTGAGGGCTTTGTTGTAATAATCATCAAAAATCAAATATCCCGATATGTCAAACGCTTGAGTCAATTTCCGAACTTGCTCACTATTCATTTTAACATCATCTCCATTCTCTAAAGAAACCCATGCCGAACCGTATTCTTTTTTACATTTAGAAATACTCCATCCGTTTTCTTCTCTTACACTTCTTGTTTTGCTCGCTAATTCAACAGGACTCTTCGCATAATAGATTCTAAATTCATCCAACGGAATATCCTCCAATTTTTCATAAGAAGTCAATAATTTGGTTGTTTTTGCTTTACCCAAGTTAGGAACTCCCGGTATGCTGTCGCTTGCATCTCCGACTAATGCTTTCCAATCAGCATATTGATGAACCGTAACTCCTGTCAATTCTTTTACATCATCAGCAGTAATTTCCTTTTTGAAATTATGAAGCCTTACATTCGGATAACGCAACATTTGAAATAAGTCTGTATCAGCCGAAAGAATCACTACTTTGTAGCCCTGTAATAAGTATTCTAAACACTTTTCCGCTATCAAATCATCAGCCTCTTTGTATTCATCATAAAGAGTTAGCCAACGAGAACCTAATTCATCTAATTCTAAACCTGCTTTAGTGAAAATCTCTCTTGTATCTTTGCCTGTATGCTCACTTGCTTTGACTTCAAGACCCTTATTTCTTCCCGATTTATATTCATCAAAGATTTTACCCCTTAATTGTCGGCCTTTAATTCCGTCAAAACAAAGAATCGCTTCACAGGTCTTGTCATATTTAGGGTTGGATTTCATGCGGGACATGACTACTTCGCAATAACTAATGTCGCCCTTTATTGCCTTATTGGATTTGTATTGGAATTGAAACCAATTAGTCTTATTGGTCTTGTAAGAACGCCATGCCCTTTTCAAAGTCCCTCTCGGACTCCAATGCTTCTTTTGACGGCCAACAAAATATCCCGAATCAATGAGAATCTTTGTTTCATTATTCGGATTCAATAATACCACTAATACTTTATAGTCATTGATTGTATCTAAATGTAATGAATAGGTGAAGGCGGTGCGAGGGGAACGAAACCCTTTGGCAACCTTCGGTAAGAGATAGCGAACCACCCCTCACAGGAGAGATACACACACTTTAATGCCGATGCTCGCAACGGTTTGACAGGAGGGTATCGCCCCGTCTTGAGCAATTATAGGTTGTCTTAACGGGTATTTATACCTTTACATTTTGAACCCAAATCACTACTTCTCTATTTTCGGGTGCATCATAGAACGCCATAGCCTCTTCGGAAATAACTCCTTGAACTCTTTTTGGTATTTTATCCAAATTAGCAATAGATTCAACCGTATAACCGCAAGAATAACATGAAATATAATCATAACCGAAATCCGCACTAACTTTCACCTTAGAAGAATTACAGGAGTTACAAGTAGGTTTATTGGATAAACATTCACTACAAATATGACCTGTTGAAAATTGAAGGCTCGTTGATAAGGATAATCCTAATCTCTTACATTCGCATGAATCGCAAAGTGGTTCAGTCATGTTCTTTAATTGAATGAGGGGCTATTTAATCGTTCACTTGCTCATCAAATTCTTGAACAGGCATATACGGATGATAAAGAATCATTCCTGTTCCGCAAAGGTTACACTTCCTGTAATCAACGACTCTATCAAATGTAGCGTCTTTAGGGTCGGGTTCAATCCGAAAGCCTTTGCCTTCAAAAATTCCACCGCATACTTCGCAATTCATTTATCTCATCTCCGCATGGTCTTTACAACAAAAGAATGTTTCCGTTGTTCCGCCACCATCTTTAGGGGCTACAATGCAAACCCAATCGGGGACTCGCAAATGATTAAAATGACCCTTTGCACCGTGATTATAGTTATCGCAATTCTCAAATCCGCACTTCGGCATAGTAATCCCTATCCGTAAGACCTATTTAACCATTTTGTAATGAACTTCCTTTCTTCGGTTGTTTAACTTGGTTTCCTTTAGAAGCAAACCTCTTTGTAAATAACGAATCGTTGTAAATTGAGCAAATTGTTGCCGTGTAGGGATTTGAGATTTAATACCCATTGACCTCATCTCATCATAAAATTCATTGTATATTTTGCTAAAAGGAACAAATTCATTATGCTTCCCAATAACTGTTTCAAACGCTTCATACCATTTTGCTTGCGGTGTATTATTTACCATGAACCTTACTCTCCAAAAACGACTTTATTAAATCTTGGTTTCAATGACTTGTTAAAAGGAATTGATTTGTCTATAATTTCATAATGATTCCTTCCATTGATTTTTATTTTACGAACATTTTCAAAAAACATAAACATACCGTTAAAATCTCTTAATCGGCCACCTAACACGGTGTCGCCAAACAAATCTCTCGCATTATCAACAATTGCTTTTGAACTCATTGGCTCATTCCATTTCCTCAATACAAAATAAGTTAAACAAAGTTCTCTTGAATTGCGACCACTTCTTTTATTCTTCTTAACAAAATCCACATTCTTTGAAAGGATTTTCAAACCTCTATTTGCATTATCCGAACAGGGCTTGCTACAATACTTGAAACGCCTTTCAGTAGTAGGGTCTTTCAAATGAGGACTGTCACACACTAAACAAAGAGAATTCGGCCTTGTCATTTTTTTATTCCTTGCTGTTTTCTTAGTAAATGTTTTCTTTTTTACAGGAATGGGAATTTCGGATTTCAATTCATGCGAATTGACAACCAATTTCCACCGTTGCGTTTCAATGTCAAAAACCCAACCTTCATCTCGCATAAGACTTAATTATTCGTTATTGTATAAATAATTATGCTTTTGTTGTCTTAACAATTAGACCTACGGCAAGTAAAGCGGCAGGTATTAACAATAAAGGACTAAATGATGGCGTTGGCTCAAGTGGAGGTTCAAGTGGAGGGTCTGCGAATCCATCTCCATTTCCGCCGCCTTCGGGATATTTACATTTTCCGATAAATCCTGTTGAATCTGTATTTGCCTTTTCATCATAATTTGTCGCCGTTGGGTCGGTGCAACCCCTTACTACTTTTCCGACTAAATCTTCGGCTGAAGGCGATTCTTCAAAAGGACCGAAAACGGTTGTTGGTTTCATGATTACTTTGCTGTTTGCAGTCAAGCCATCATAATAGACAAATGGCTGTCCTGTGGCTTCGTTAATCCCATCATAAAATGGGCGGAATTGAAGTTCGGGTGTATAATCATAAACATAAGTATAACCATAAAATTGTTGCTTACCTTGAGTCTTCGCACCGCAAGCATCTTCTATAACTTCATAAGACTCAACAACGATAACTAATTGTTGGCCGTTCTGTTGTCCTACTACTCCCCGACTATTTTCATACTTCTTTCTATACTTCATTTCTGTTGTAATCCCTAAGCCTTTGTTATGATTATCAACCAATGTCATTAATCTATCACTTAATCCGCCATAACCTGCTCTTGAATCCGCAGGGGTTGAATTCTTAAATGCCGAAGAAGTAATCCCCGATGATTTTTCCCAATTATAGGTTTCTCCATTAGAAAAAGAATAAACAATTTTTTCAACCGAACCACTACAATTACTTGTATAATTTGTTTGAGTAATACCGAACTGTGTTCCGTCGCAAGCACCCTCTTTCTTGTAAGTAATTGGTGATTGTTGCATCATAGAACAATTAGGAACATAACTTGCTTCTAATGAAGCCAAAGCAGTATCAATAGCAGTCTTTGAAGCCGCTTTTGCCGAAATATAAGCAGGGGTTTGACTGCTACTCCATTCAAATGTAGGGGTTGTTTCAGTCCATACTACTGTTGTTTCCTTTACGCCATTAACTTCACACCTACTACTTGTGCAAATCTTTTCAATTGTTGATACAAAATATCCTTCCGCTTTATTGTTAGGAATTTGCCGCATCATAAATACTCTCTTAGATTTGAAACGCACATCATCAGCAAAGGTTTGAGAACTCTTTGTATAACCTACTCCAAAAGAATTTTCATAAAATTGACATGAGGTATCTAATGTCAAAGCGGCGGAATTGTAATTTGGACTGCTACTATCGGTGCAACCTGCATTAGCCGATTCATGAATGTCCCTGTATGTGTGCCAACCATTATATGTGTTTGAAGGAGTATTATTCAAGAGAACGAAACCGGGATTATTAGGCAATACGCAACGACTGTCGCCATTAGGAACAAGACCATTCAAATGTCGCTTCATAGCCGTAATTTGAGAACTCGTTGGCGCACTTGAACTATCCCATGAATACCATTGATAACCACCATTGGGATTATTTTTCCATATTTGATATATGCGATAATTGTTTGCAGTATCTTGATATACTCTTTGAAAATAAGAACTGTAATTATTATTGTAACATGAATTGGCCGTTGAAGGATTGCCGCCACCGCCACCACCTTGCCCTTGTTGTTGGCCTTGTTGCTCAAACACCTTTGTTTCCGCCATCATACGGACAAGACTGTTCCCCATTGGAGAATCAAATGGACTGAACATGAATAATAATTATCTCTCTAATTATCTAAAGAAGTGCATACACATTCTTCGGCATCAATATCAAATCCACATGACTTACATAAATTAGGCATGGTCTTGACTTAATTTCTTTGACTATCTATGCTTTCGTTTCTTTAAGTAGCCATTCAATCTCTCGCAAATGTAAATCAAATAATAGAAAACAAATCATACACGGTTGCGGTGAACAATCGCACACTTTGAGATATTTTCGCATAAAAATCCATTCTTTTTTCTATTATCTAATCAATATCCCTTGACTTCCAAACCGTATTCTTCAATCCAATAATACATTTGGTCAGTATCAATATGCACACGACAAAGATTAGTCGGGTGTTCACAATGGGCGCAATCAATATAGAGGATAATTCCATCACAAGCCCCATCGGGATTGGCTTGACTGTTTTTAACAGGGTGACATAGCATCGGATTGCCCGAAACGCTTAGGGTGATTACTCGGCTCATATTTGTATATCGGGTGGCTTCCCCTATATGAAGTTATCTAAATGAATCCCTGTCTTGAGTCCATGATTGGTCTAAAGGTGGATTCTCTAAATAAGACTTTAATACTTCAATAGTTCCTAACAAATCTGTATTCAAATGTTTCGCCCATGTTTTGAGAACTCCTTCACTTTGATTACAATTTAGACACAAAATCCCTCTTGTAATTCCTGTATCATGGTCATGGTCTATATTTGCTGAAGGGTATTTTGCGCCATTTTCCACATCATGCGAAACAGGGTCATTACAAATTTGACAATTCTTGATAGTCCTAATTTGGGTTTTGTAAATGCGATAGGAGGCTATATTGTATTTATGTTTTTTATTTGCACATGAATTACAGACATACATTGATTCGGGTTCGTCAAAGGCCGTAGCATCTTTTACTTCACATAAACCGCAGATTTCGCCATGAAATTGTAATTGAGTCGTGCAAGTGCTACATAATTGATAATGAGCATTGGCGATTGATTTCACTTCATAACAATGGTGACATTCCGCCACAGCCCTTTGTTTAATTCTATTTTCCTCTTCAACAAGACTAATTATTCCTTCTTCTAATGCTTTAACAAAAGTCTTAGGCCGTAATAATCTCAAGTGTCGCTTTTCAACAAACCGTTCCCAAATACAATACTTCATGTGTTTCCAAGACTGAAAGCAAGCGTCACACATAATTTTATCATCTTTTACTTTGAAAACCCTTGACCCATCGGCTACGGATTCGCAATTAGGAACATCACATTCATAGCCATGATAACGCCATTTCTTAGTGCAGGTGCTACATAATTGATAAGTAGTATTATCAATTTTTTTAATTGAATAGCACCCGCCTTGACAAATTGCCAAGTCACCTTTTTTAAACCTATCTTCTTTAGGGATAACTTCTAAAGGAACATTATGAAATGTCTTGAAAGTCATAGAACCTCATTCCCATGAAACACCTGCACATTCATAGAATGCTTTTCCAAGTGGCCTGTCTAAGTATGCAGGGTTGAAACAATAAATAATTTCATTTCTTGATTGGCCTTCTTCATTACGGTAATTGCTATCCCTTTTGAGTAACAATCCTCTTCCCGCCCAAATCTTCATTATCATAGGATAGCCGTTCTTAAATGGGTGGCCTCCCATCTTTTGCATGATATTATACATAGCACTTCCCGATAGCCATTGTTCGCTTCCTTCATAATTCAAATACCGATACTTCATAACTCTCAACATAGTGAATACCATTTGACTCTTTCTTGCTTTAGGCATCCGATGAATCCGACTATGACAAGTCCTTGAACAGTATGGTTTGTCTTGGTCATTCGTCTTAGTCAAAGTAACGGTTTCTTCACCACAACAAATACACTTGGCTTTAATAGAAGGATAATCCCACATACCCGAAAAGTTCTTGTAATGCTTAGAACCTTTCTCCTTTAGCATATCGGCTCTATTAACCATCTCTAATCCTCTTTCATCATATTCCCTACAATAACGAGAACAGTATTCTTCATCCCAAAATCGGACATTGGTTGCCGATTCGGATTTGATAGGCTTTCCACAGGTGCATGAACGCATATTCTTAACTAATCTTTAACAGGTATTTAACTGTTGCCGACACATTCTCTTAATTACTTAGACATTACAGGAGAAGGGGGTTTCAATAATACAAGAAACAAGAAACAACATAGAAATCTCCGATTGGAGATACTTCGGGGTCATGAAATCCACCATGAAGTGTTCTCAAAGTATTGTTAGCCTTTATTTCGGCAGTAAATGTTGCCGTAGTATTCCCATAACTCTCTTCAAAAACATCGGGAATAATAACTGTTAAATTTCCACCATCATGATTAAACACTTTTATGTCGCAATCCAACATACCTGTGTGATTAAAAACCGTTTCTTTGCCAATGCTCATAGGATTTTCATTCCAAAATTGATATGATTGAATAATTCTTTCTTCATTTTCATAAGTAATAGAATCACTTTCAACAGGTGTCGCACTACTCATGCAACCACTTAGAAATAATGAAATGATAACTATAATCATTAACCTTTTCGGCAACAATTGGTTCACCAAACCTTGTAAGCAATAACAATAGACATTCCCAACGCTAAAACATTCGCTAATGTGCGAACAAAAGCCATAGTGTGTTGATGGCGACCCAACATAGCATCTTTCTTTTCAAGGGCTGATTCATACAAGCCCCACTTCTCTTCAACAAAATTTCTTAATTCTTCATCCATATTATTCACCCTTTTTTCCAAGTCCTTTACAACGGCTACAAGGCATATCAATTGATACGCCCGAACCTTTACAGGAAATACAATCATCAATTGGCTTCATCGGAACAGTCATAATCATTCCTCTTCAAATACTAAATCCTTTTGAGCAGTAGCCATAGCATTAGCAGTAGCCTCACTAATGGTTTCAAAATCACCATTGAGATAAGCAACATAATTCTTTGCTAAACCAATAGCAACCAATGTAGCATACTTACTTGTAATCTTATCATCATTCAAAAAATCAATATCCTGTGTAACGGTTTTCATGCTTTCATAAGAATTATTCAAATGATTCAACAAATGTTGCACTTTTACTTCCATTTCATTAGCCATATTATTCACACCTTGTCAAAGAAAACCCATCGGGTATAGTCGGGTTCAATTGTCCCGTCATGGAGAGCATCAATGTAATTAAAAAGGTCTTCAAAGTTATCAAAGACAAAGTTATGGTTTAACTTTCCTCTTAGCCACATTGACATTCGGGCTTTTCCTCCCTTATGGACTATGAGGGTGGGCTTTCTATGACGAAGTGATTCAAAGATTTCGTCATAAGTTCCGCAAATGTGCATATCGGGGTCAATGTATGCAATTAAAAAGTCAGCGACTTCAACCATCCTCAAATCAACGAGAACAATTTCCTTAGCAATTTCACGCAGTTCATCCCAACGCTCTAAATTAACCAATTTCTTAATCATTTCTTTCTCATCACCGATTTCATTAAATCGGCATTGAGTAACGGGTTTGTCCGTTGGGTCAAGAATTTGAATACCTCTTTCCTTGAGATAAGGAGTCGCTAATTGCCTCCATCCTACGCCATCGTCTTTTGCATTGTCAATAGGACCTGCTAAATAGGCTCGGTGATTTGTCAATTTACCCTTGATGCGGCCTACTTGAACTCTCTTTTTTGGTTTCAAGTCCTTCATAACATCGTCTAAGTCAGCATCCCGCAAATCTTCATCAACGATTCCGATAGTCATAATCCTCTATTGAATAAAAGGGGTATAAAAAGGTTCTCTAATTAACGACTAAGAATGCCGTAACATGAAGCCGTTAAGAATAATCCACCGACTACTAATGAAATTGCATCCAACCTTTCTAACCTTGACCGTTCTTCACTACGGAAAAATCTAAACATACCGTAGCCAAATGCGGCAACACCAACCAAAGCACTTAGGACTACTACTCCTTCGCCATGTTTGAGAATAACCTGCTTCATAATTTTAAGTAGTCTAAACGACTATCTAATCCTTAACAATTCCGCAATCTAAACATTTGTAAGTATAAGGGGCAATTCCTTCCCAAATGTGAACACATGATTTATCTATTTGATAACGCAATTCCGCACATATTTTTAAGGTAATGACAAATTCCCTTGAATGAATATCCATTTTTGACAATTCACTATTTAATTCATCATAACGCTTAACCAATTCGGCAACATCAGTCATGAACTATACTTGTAGGACTATCTATTTAACTCTTCAAATGTTCACTTGTATTATGTAAATACTCATGTTCTATGAAATCCTTGATTTTATCGGACAAAGCATCCTTGAAAGGAATGTCTTTTGCCGCCGTATATTTATTCAAATATCCGCCCTCTTCTAATTGAATACAGTCTTTTCTAAAGTAATTCAATTTCTTACGGAAACCATTTGTAGTGATTCTTCCCCAAGCACCATTAGACCCGAATTCATCATGTAATGTTCCAATAATCCACTTTGCCGATTTTGGCTCATCTAATGAACGCAAAATGTCCCACACGGCTGATAACTCCATTCCGTTTGAAGTTCCTCTTCGCTTTTTACGGTATTTATTATCATTAGGTGTAGCCTTTCGCCCCATAAATGAAATGTTCATTTGGCCTTTAGCCCTACATTCTTTACCACAGTAG
>Ga0213869_10000919_pt1 | contig 22581 bp, 40 predicted proteins | sample PICome_10_FD_160083 | JGI IMG/M metagenome (GOLD analysis project Ga0213869, IMG submission 160083) | Coastal seawater microbial communities near Pivers Island, North Carolina, United States - PICO132 | ecosystem: Environmental > Aquatic > Marine > Coastal | place: USA: North Carolina...
GAAGACGGAGAAGGCTTCCAGCCTTCGGCATGGGCGCAGAGAGCGTTCTTTCCGTTGTTGGTTGCCGAGTTGCAGGAGCTTCGCAAGCGGGTAGCGGCATTAGAAGCCGACAGCGGGACAAAGATGTTTGCCCCGGAGACCGGGGGGTAACAGAGAAGAAGATCTACGACGTGGCGGCCGCCCGTGCGAAGGCCAACCCGATCGTTCAACCGAACCCGAAAAACCTGGCAGAGGAAGATAATGACTGAGCAGCAAGTAGAAGTAAACGCCGACGACATCATCCAGTCGCTGGCACAGCAGCTTTCGCAGGCTCATGTCCAACTGGCGGTCCTTCAGGCCCGGCTGAAGAAGCAGGCGCCGCAGGACGGCCCGGAGGACTGACAGCTCGGGGGTGTAGGCATGAATGTCGCCCCCTACCGTAAAGTGATTGTCGCCCTGCTGGGCGCCCTGTCCATTGCTGTTGCTGACGGTGTCTTTGACTCGTCGGACACGGTGACGGTCGTTATTGCTGTCTTGACCGCCGCTGGCGTGTACCGAGCTCCTAACGCCCCCGTCGTAGAGCGTGCCCCGTTTCGGCTTGATTGATGCGGACTGAGACCGTCACCCTCGGCGAGGCCATCGACCGAGCTCTTCTCGAGCTCGAGTCGCCAGCCGAGGCTGCCCTCGAGGTGCTGTTCGCTGAGGATGCCCCTGCGACTGGTGCTGGCGTGACGTTGACCGTGTCGAACGGTGACGTCAATGTTTCAGACATTGTCGAGTGGGACGCCGAGCTTCTTTTGGTGACGTCTGTTTCTGGTTCGACCGTGACGGCGTCGAGGGCCTACTACGGTTCGTCGAAGGCTGCTCACTTGTCGTCGACTCCGGCGAAGGTGAACCCTCAGTTTTCCCGGCATCGGATGACGGAACCGATCCGTCGTGCGCCGGTCCGTCTCGAGGCTCTAGGTGTTCCTCTCATCAAGTCGGTGACGCAGGCCCGTGCGGCTAACGACGATCGTTCGTTGACGCTTCCTTCTGACTGTCGTCAGATGGTGCGTCTCTACGGTTACGACAAGGACAATCTGCCGTTCGATGTTGGTGGCTGGCGGGAGATCGAAGAACTTCAACTGTTGATGTACCCGCCGTTGGGCACCGTCACTCAGTTGACTTTGGTTTATCGAGCTCCGTTCGCTTGGTCGACTTCACCGGCGTTCCCTGATGAGGACGCAACGCTTGTTGTGCCGGAAGGTGCGTCGGAGCTGCTCGCTCTGTATGCGGCCTGCTGGATGCTGTCTGGTCGTGAAGTTTCACGCCAGGAGATCGACCGCTCGAATGAGCATCAAACACAAGATCAGGTCCGGTTGCAGTCCGGCACGGGTCTTGTCCGAGCTAAGTGGCAAGAGTTTTACCGGTCGTTGGACGAGGTCCGTCGCATCACTGACCATGCGGTGCCTAAGCACCGCCCGGTCGAGCGTCGGCCTCGGGCCTATTCCGGTCGCACGGGGGTGTGAGCGATGAGCACGGTTGTCTACACAAACTTCATTGACGGTTCTTTGTCGGCTGGTATCTCTCCTGCCGACGGGACGGCGACCGCTGCGGTCTTTGCGACCCTTCCTGCCATCACGGGTACCGACTATGCGTGGCTAGTGATCGACCCGGATGCTGGTGCTGGCGCCCCGGAAGTTGTCAAGGTCACGGCGCATACTGCGTCGTCGACCACGGTGACCATCAGTCGTGGGCAGCAGGGGTCGTCGGCTCGGGCTCACTTGACTGCTGTTCGTGTGACGAACCCGGTGACGAAGGCTGACCTTGACTCGTTTGTGACCGGCGCTGAGTACCTCGTTGACGGTTCTATCGCTACTGCGAAGCTCGCTGATTCTGCGATCACTACCGCCAAGGTCAACGATGATGCTGTGACTCGAGCAAAGATCGGTGTGGGTGCTGTTGGCCCAACCGAGCTGGGCTCGGATGTGTTCACTTACTCGGCCGGTGACATCAAGCAGTCGATCCGTGACACGCTCGAGACCGGATGGCTTTGGATGGACGGCAGCGTGTACGCCGGTGCGAACACGCTTTACCCCGGCCTGTGGGCTGTCGCTCCGTCGGCTTGGAAGTCGGGAACGACTCTGACGTTGCCGAACATGACTGACAGGATCATGCAGGGACCGGCGTCCGGTGTCACTGCCGGTATTGGTCTGACTAACGGTGCCAACACGATCTCTTTGTCGACGGCACACATGCCGTCTCACAACCACTCGATCAGCAATCACAGCCACTCGATGAATCACGATCACCCGAACACGACTTCTAGTTCGGATTCGCACAACCACTCGATCAACCACGATCACGGTTCCGCCAACACTGGGGCCAGTACCCATACTCACTCGACCAGCGAAACGCAGATTAACAGCGGCCTCAATGTCGTGTACCAGGGTGGCAGTGGTCCTCTCGGTTTGGCTGACGGGAACGTCTGGGGCGGTGTTTACGGTGACCCGTTGAATGTTGGGGCTCTTAATGGTTCATCGAACGGCGGCAGCCACAGCCACTCGTTTGATATGCCGAACTTTTCGGGCACCAGCGGCAGCGACTCTCACACTCACACGACGAACATCCCGAACTACTCGGGCAGCACCGGCTCAACGACGCCGACGAGCGGTAATACCGGCAGCGGCTCATCTTTCGGGATTCAGCAGGCTTCGCTGAGGATCAACTACTTCATCAAGACCTGATCGTTCGCCCTCACAGGGGGTGTAAGCGTGACAGTGCAAACAGACTTCTTCGATTGGGGCAACTCGGGGCTGGACTTCAAGGCTCCGCAGTTCGAGCGGATGTCGCCTGCTCTGATCTCTTTGTGGAACTACCTCGATGCACGCTGGGGTGGCACCAATTACGGACTGAATGACTACAACCGTCCGATCCGGGGCGGCAAGAAGCCGAGCACGCACGCCTACGGCGCTGCGATTGACTACCGCTTCGAGAATCACCCGGACATGCCTGCCGACCGGTATCCCGAACGGTCCGGGCTCGACAACGAGATCCTTCCGTTTCTGATCGAGAACAGTCTCGAGCTCGGGATCGTTGGCATCATTGACGACCGGCGTTCATGGAGGCCACCGGCGTGGCGGGACTCGAGGGGTCAGTCTCACAACAACGGCTGGACGACTGTTAAGTCTCGTTACTGGGGTTGGATCCATATCGAGATTCACATTGACGACTTCGAGGATGGCCGCCCGGTCGAAGAGAAGCTGGGTGCTCCGTCGGTGCCACCACCACCACCAGTGGCGCCAGGCGTTCACCCGTGGCAAAGGTTTATTGATGCGTCTCCGAAGCCTGTGCTTCGGATCGGATCTAAGGGCGAGCACGTCCGTTACATCCAAGAGGTCTCGAAGGCTTACAACGTCGACATTGCGCTCGACGGACACTTCGGTACTCAGACCGATGCCCGTGTGAAAGACATGCAGAGGTTCTTCGGACTCGCTGTCGACGGCGTCGTCGGTAACAAGCAGACGTGGCCGGTGTACGACTTCCTCGCCACTCTCAAGATTGAAGGATAACGATGCCTCTTATTGGTGTGCCACCGGTTGGCGTCGAGCCAATCGTTGGTGGGCCAACACGCTCGATTCCTGAAGTCGCTATCACCTCGCCAGCAGGCGTGCTGACGGCGAACACGGTGACGGCGACATGGACGTTCACCTCGGTCACTTCACGGCCGCAGCACTCTTTCCAGATCAGGCTGTTCACCTTGGCGGGCGTTCAAGTTTTCACGACCGGCTATCTGCTGGTCGGAGACGAGGCCGGTGCGACTACGACGGGCGGGACGTACGACGTTCCGTTCTCTTTGTCGACGGGTTCGTACATGCTCGAGGTCATCGCTCTCGACTCTTTGGACATCGCTCCCGCTGTCTCGGTGACATTTACGGTCGACCTGCCGACGGTCGCTGACATCCCCAGCCTCGAAACTGTCGGTTCCGTCTACGACGTGGCTCTGAACGGGGTCGGCTACATCGTCGCTGACCGTCTCCCTGACCGGCCGGTGCGGCGAACGACTGCGACGTTGCAGGGCCCTCGGTTGTCGACCGGCGAGACGCCGTTCAATCAGGCGATCGACCGTTACTCGTATGCAACTCAACTCGACTGGTCTGGTGGTGCCGGTCAGCGTGTCGCTAATCGCTCCCGCTCGATCCCAAGCCGGTTCTACCAGTCGGAGGGCCTCGACCCGTTCGAGGAACCGAACCGTCTGCGCCTTCTGCCGGACACGACGAGCAGGGGAACGAACACGAAGAACGGGATCTATCTGGCGGCGGCTGGCACGAAGCTGATCGCTGCTCACACTGATGACGGGTCTGTCGATGTGTATCCGACTGGTTGGGGGTCACCGACCTCATCGGTGTTGAATGGCGGTTCTCAGGAGTGCAACGGTCTGACGTCTGATGGCTCGCACGCTTACCTGGCGTTGGATGACAAGGTCATGCGATACACGGGGTCGTGGGCGCAGTTCGGGGCGACGTACACCAGCTCGCAGCTCACTGACATCGAGTGGACCGCCGACCGTTTGACGGTCGGCTACACGAACTCGTCGGGGGAGGGGTGTTTGTCGACGATCGGACCTTCCGGCACGGAGGAGCAGGCCGGTGGCCGGTTCCAGTTCCCTAATGCGTCGATCAAGGGCATCACTGCCGGTGACGGCTACCTGTGGTTCGGTGTCAACAAGGGGTTCCAAGGAACCGTCTATGCGTGGAACCTGGGTTCGTCCGAGTCGAGGTTCCAAGCAATGGAGCTGCCGACCGATCAGAAGGTCGAGTCTTTGTTCTCGTACCTCGGCAACGTGATGGTGGGAGCTCGGGACGGGCTCGGAACGGTTTACATTTATCGTGCGATTCCGTCGGCCGGGACGTTGACACCTTCGCTGGTTATGAAGATCGAAGATCAGCTCGACAAGCATCGGGTTGACTTCACGGCCCGTGGAGCTCTGGTGTTCTTCACTTGGTCGAAGATGAACTCGAACTATTCACAGCCGGGCATCGGGGCGATCGACTTGACGACCGGTGGCTACTGTTCATGGTCGGCGCCGTCTGGCACCCACTCGGGTGCCCACTCGTTTGATGTCACGAACTTCAACGAGGCGTTGACGTTCTCGATCGTCACTGATGCTGGCGCCACGACGTTGTATTCGGAGAACGGCCAGACCGTGGCGGAGGGCTGGCTCGAGTCCTCGACGGATGACTCTGCTTCGGCTTTGCCGAAGGTGTTCGACGAGATGGTGCTGCGGACTGAGCCGTTGAACGATCAGGACGACGAGGTCGATATCGAGGCTTCGGTGAACGGCGGTCTGTCGTTCTCGACGGTCGGAACGATGTCGGGTGCCGGGTCGACGTTCGTCGAGTTTCTTTGCAGGCTCGGTGGTGTGTCGGTGACGACGAAGGTGACGTTGCGGTCGACAGTGTCGAACGCCGGTCCGGTCCTTCGGATGGCTCAGACAAAACTGCATCCGTTGACGATCGCTGACGAGGTCGTCGAGCTCCCGTTGGACCTTGGACCTAACCGTGTCGGTCTGAACGGCCGGTCGTTGCCGGGCGGTTCATCTCCGATGGCTTTGCTGCGTTCGTTGCAGGCGTTGACGGGTCAGCGGGTCAAGTTTCAGGACGTGGACTGGCCGACGACTCGAACTGCGGGCGTGTGGGAAGTGACAGGGGTTCAGGGGTCTTCTTCGGGGTCATTTTCACGTCATAAGGGCGGTCGTGTCGAACACGACGCTGTGGCGGTCGTGTCGCTTAGGAGAGGCCAATGAGCACCCTTCCTGCCGAGCTGCCATTTGCGGCGCTCTCCGGCTTTTCTACAGCGTCTGAGGGGCTGTCTCCGGCCTGGGCGACTGTTGTTGCGGCCGTTTTTGCTGCGGGGGGTGTAACCCTCGGGGCGATACACGCCAACCGTGCAAAAGGTCCAAGCGCAATGGAGGCGTACAACGGTTTGATTCAACAATTACAAGACCGGGTCGCAGTCCTCGAACGCCACTCAAACCAGCTCGAGGGAAGAGTCCTTCACCTCGAACGAGAAAACGCCGTCTACAAGCAGCTCTATGGCCCTTTGCCCGGAGATAAAGAGACACCGCAATGACCGATGAGCAGAACTGTCTGGTCTGTCAATACCTCACCGGCGCCTGCACCTGCGACCTCGGCACCGTCGATCCGTTCGACGACGACACCGAGATCGCATGCGGTATCGAGAACCCCGAGACCTGCGAGTCCTGCCAGTAGCTAGACCGGCTTCAACGCTCGATCGACGCTGTCGGTCGGGCATCGGTGCGACATCGAATTGACAGCCTTCGGCTGCGGCCTCGACCTGTAGCCGCACTTCTTGCAGGCAAACACTTTCTCAGTCTTCGTCTTCGTTGATGATGGCATCGTCTTCCCATTCTTCTTGTGATGGTCCAGGCTTGTTCTTGCCTGGGATTGCTCGGGCCCGAAGACGGTCGCCGTCGGCGAACCGTCGACGATCGTCGTCGGACCACTTGTTCTTCAGTGAGGGCATGTCCAGCCCTCGAGGACTTCCTTCTGCGACACCTCGACGTAAACCGGTCGAGGATCTCCGGGTGGCTTACACCCGCACTCGGCCAGCACGTCACCGTTAGGCGGTGGACTCATGACATGAGTGCGGAGCGTCGCAGGCGTAGCCATCAACCCACACCGATACGGAACCCGGAAGTGACCGCCGTGGCCTTCGCCGGGTTCCGGTCGAGGTAGCGAGACGTCGTAGCGACGTTCTCATGGCGCATCGCAATCGAGATGTCGTTCAACGGGACGCCCTGGCCCTCGAGGATCGACGCAAACGACCGGCGCAGGTCATGGGGGCGCAGCTTGATGCCGTGACGCTTCCCGACGTTACGGACAGCGAACAGGACGCCGTCGTAACCGACCGGCGTGTCCCAGTCAGTCATCCACGCCTCTCGACGTGCGGCCGGATCCCACACCTTGCGGAACCGGGGCAGGACGTACGGCCCGTCGACCTCGTTCTTCTTCTTCCACTCGATGAGGGCATTGCGGAGCTGATCGGGGACACCGACCGTTGCCAGCTTCGAGCCCTTGCCGACGATGGTGAGCGTGGTCATCTCATCGTTGAACTGATCCCAGCGAAGACCGACCATCTCGACACCGGCACGAAGGCCCGTCATCATTCCGAGAAGGATGATGACCCGGTCACGTTCGGCTGAAGGATGATCGAAGGGGGCATCGAGGATCGCTTTAGCGATCTCTTCAGACAGCCAGGTGTGAGACACGACACCGCCGGTGCCGGGAGACACGGACCAGTCGAGCTGCGATGCCGGGTCCGTCTCGACGTAGCCACGCCACGTCGCCCAGGAGTACATCGAGCGGACGTGTGCCCGCCGGTTACGGATCGTCGACGGCGCCACAGGACCGGTGCCGTCCTCTCTCGGTGCCAGGCACCAGTTAGTCAGTTGCTGTTCGGTGAGCTCTTCGAGCGTGACACCGTCACCCTCGTCGGCCCACTTGTTGAGGTGGCCGATCACCTTCAAGAACGAACGTCGAGACGCCGGTGTCTTAATCCGGCCAGATTCTTCGACGAAGAGTCGTGCTGCTTCCATCAATCGCATTAGGGTTCTCCTTGGGTTCGGTTACTTGACTTATCACGATACCAGTAAGTGATTCAGTACAGGTTACACCGGTCCCAGTCAGCCCCCGTGCGGGGTACTTCAGAACTGAGTAAAGGAGGTTTACTGGGGTACCGGAATATCCTGTTCCATTACCTTACCACACCAGTAAACAGCCGTCAAATTGATGGGTTCTCGTCGAGCCAGTCGTCCCAGTCCTGCACCCAGTCAGCCCCGTCCTCGAGCCACAACCAGAGACGGGAATGCTCCCAACGGTCATGCTCGGCCCACCAGTATTCGGCATCGCCGAGGTCACCTCTGATGACCACGCAATCGTCGGTAATGAACTTCCCTGACGTCGGATGGGCGCCGATCTCGACAGCGACAAAGTTGAACTCCGGGTTGTCTTCAGCCCACGGCGGAGGAACCTCGTTGCAGTATTCCGACAGGATCAACGAGTGGTCAGGGAACCAAGTGTGCCCGTCGTACGGGCCACCAACGAGCTGTAGCCGTACGTTGTTCATAGATCCTCCGAGTGGATCCAGCCCCACCACATGAAGGCCCCGGCGTAAGGAATGTACCGCTGGTAGCCGTCGCCATACGGGTCGTCCAAGACGACCTCCTGGCGGCCGTCGGTGTCGAGCTCTAACCATTGACCGTTGAAGGGGCCGTCGATCATCTGCCACTTGCTCATCGAAACACCCCCTCGGCGTGCTGGCGTCGAGTCACCTTCTTGTGGCACGGAATGCACAAGATCCGCAGGTTTTCTTGGTGGTGATGACAGCCCCATTGACTGTGCTTGCCCAACGCTGGCTTGATGTGATCGACCTGAACATCAGCCTCGAGGAAGAACTCTTTACACAGCTCGCAACGGAACCAGGCCGAGTGCTTTTTGATCCAGGCTTTTGCCTGAGTCCAACGATGGTTCGCCGTGTGCTCAGACGAGCACCGGCGAGAACACCACCGGCGCTGGCGGCCCTTCAGCTTCTTCGAGCACCACTCGCAGCGGCCCTCTCGACGGTTTAGGAGCCCGCAGGTCACAACCAGGAACTCACGTCGATCTCCATTGGACCCTCAGGGATCGTCCACTGGTCTATCCGGCGGCCGTCACCCCGGTAGCGGCCATTGATGATGGCGTGCGCCTCGGCCTCGGAGATCCAATCTGCCTGCGGCTGCTTCAGGCACTTGACGATCTTCTCTTCGAGGTACCCGTCCGGCTTGACACCGTTACGTTCCCAATGTTCGTGAGCCGAACAGAAGCCGCCATCGGTCGGCTGCTTACATGGTCCGTAGTTAGTCTTCTTTCGGCAGCTTTTCACGAAGAACTCCCAGCCCACGTTTCAGGGCTCGTTGACCTTGATCGAACGACATCTCAATTTCGCTTGACGCCTCGGTGACCGAGGCCCCTCCGAAGAAGACCCGCTCGATCATCCACCGGCTATCCGATGGCAGCCCGTCGACGAGCTCACGGACAAGGTCGTCACGAAACACCGGCTCGGGGTTCGCCCACAGCTCGGGCTCGGCCGAGCGGTACCACCTCACAGCAGAGCGACGCCTTGGAACTCTTCAAGGTCACCAATGTTGCGAGTAGGGCCGCCTTGTGGCTGTGGGCCGACCTCGTCTTCATGCTCGAGGTGGTCAGGGATCGAGACGGGCTCGTACCCGCCCTGTCGAGAGCCGGTAGGTGTCCAGCCGCTACCGCCAGCCTCGGGGCGTTCGCCCGCCAAGAAACGGACCAGCAGTACGAACTGCTCGTCGTCAACTTTCGGTTGACTCTTGCCCGATCGGATCGACTCGACGGTCTGGTCGCCCAACAGCGACTCGGTGAGTGCGATCAACTCTTCGACAGTCATGACCATGTCCATTCATTTATCGAGTCGACTCGGCATTCGATGGACAGGGCTGACCAGTCGCCGCCTGTGTTGACGGGGCGCCGGTGCCATCTGTCTTTGATCTTGCGGTACTGCCACGGGCATTTGTCGATGCCGGACGGATAGAGCATTGCTGTTCGGCTCATGATCGTTTACACACTCCGATGTCGTGGCGGCCCTCGGGATACAGCACGATGGCGATGCCGTAAGTCGAGCCGGTCTCCGGGTCGGTGAATCCGACTGAAGCGAGGTTCGCTTCTTCTTCGTCACTCGCCATCGAGCCGACGACCGCATCTTCTTGGTCCTTCATTGCGTTGAAGATCTCCTCGAACACGCAGGAGGTCTGCTCAGGGAGCACCTCGTCGGTATTGAGAACTTTCCACTCGCTCACTTGTCGGCCGCCTTGTTCGGGGCTGGCTTTTCTTTCGGCTTGGTCAGATCCTTGACCAGCTCGACAGCTCGACGTTCGAGGTCCATTGCAGTGCCCGTCGAGTTATCGAGAACAGCATCCCAGTCCTCGTAGTCGTCCATCTCCGTTTCGGAGATGTGACCGGCAGCCTTTTGCAGCTTGCGGTCGACGTGAATGACGAGCCCGCCAGCGGCCTTGATGGCCTCGGCTTCGTTGATGAACCGGACGTCGGAGATGACGTAGTCCTTTTTCGGATCGAGGCCGTCGACTGTCTGATTGACCCAGAAGTCTTCGCCGAAGACCTTGCGGGCAGCGAGCCCCAGGTTTTGCAGGAACTCACGGGCGAGCGGGTACGAGTCCTTCGCCTGTTCCCATCCGCCCATGCCTGAGACAATGTGCTGAAGGTGTCCGGCGCCGGTCGAGATGTTGACGACCTGCACGTTGGTCGTCACGATCGGGTTCGACTCGTAGGCCAGATCCTTCAGCTTGTCGGCGAACGCCAAGCGGTGGTAGCCGAGATCTCTAACGAGGGCAAGGGCGGCCGTGTCCTTACCTGAGCGGGCTGAGTAGCCGAGGCCAATAATCATGGGTTCTTACTCCTGAAGTTTCGGTTGTACTCGCTGGTGTTTTCAACGATTGTGAGATGCGGGCGCTCGTTCAACTCCCGTTCCCGAAGTTCCGCAGCGTTAAGAGACTCGAGTCGCCACTCGTCGAACAGGGCGAGGTTGGCGTCGATTGCCTGCACCTCGTTGAACTGGTCGAAGAGCCACTCGGCGGCCTTACGTCGGCCGCTGCCGTTCGTGAGGTTGAACCCCGCCCAGTTCGGCTGCGAGTCCTCAATCGAGGAGATGTACAAGTGGCATGTCTCGTACTCCATCACACGGTCGCAATCTCTAGCTGAGAGAGGCACGGCGAGGACTTCCACGGGGTGTTGGCCTGGTCGGCGAGGACCGTCGGCAGGAGATCCTGTCCGGGGTCATCGAGCTGCCGGAAAGACGGCAAGTGGATCAGCCACTTGCCTTTCTTTCGGTCCGCTGACGTCTCTCGGTCGAGCCGGACACGTTCGGAGCAACCGAGCTCGTCGGCACGGGCCAAGAACACTCGGTCGAGCGGCACGTCTCGCAACAGAAAGTAGGCGGAGTACCCGTAGCCCATCGACCGGCGCCACGACAGCTCGTCGAGGACGAACAGGTCTTCGCCGGGAACCGACGGCCAGTGCTGAGTGAACCGATCCGACAAAGGCTGGCGCTTTTCCTTGACGTCGATGTAGACGCCCGGAACCCACCAGTCCATCCTCGTCGTCGAGTCGAGCGAACCGATCTTGTGATCGCCGAGCCACTCACCGACGGTCTCCTCGAACTCCCGAGCTGCTTGGAAGTCAAACTTTCCCGCTCCCGGCGGCCGTCCGTACATCAGACCGGCTCCCCGGCCTCGGTAGCGATCGCCATATGGTCCTCGGCGCTCAACGCCGAGACAAGCGCCTCGTACAGTCGAAGATCCATCAGAACGAACGGTCCTTCGCTCTTGCGAAGATCGCCCTTCCAGAGGACTGCCCACGGTGTCGACTTGGCTTGCGCCACACGGGCCCACTTCAAGAAGAGAGGCTTTTGCGTGTTCTTCGCTTCGTGCTGCCACGGCACATTGACGAAGTCTCCGTTGTCGTCGATGCCCTTTAACGGGGCTCGCTCGACGTCATCGCCGAACATTCGTCGAAGGTGCCCGAGGAAGAAGTTCTCCCCGGCGGTGCCTTTAGCTCGAGCTTTGCTCATACCTATCGAGATTACTGCACTGTAACTTGACTATTTCAGCACTGGCTTCCAACCGGCCTCGATGGCCTCCCGTGCGTCGTTGTAGAGCTGCGGGACGTGAAGGTTCTCGACCTTGTCGTAACCAATCTTGCGGCCCAGCTTGTCTCGGGATTCCTTGCCAGCCTTGTCGTTGTCGGTGACCACCCAGACCCGTCTGTAGCGTTCGAGGTCTTTCATCCAGTGGTCTTTCCACGCTCCGGCGCCGGACGGGAGAGCGAACACCTCGACGCCCAGCTTCTGTTCGGTCAGGGCCCAGGCGTCTGACTCGCCCTCGGCGATCAGACAGTCATCGCTGCCATTGAGTACCCAGCCGAACGGATGGTAGAGACGGTGAGTGAACTGAGATCCGGGCCAGGCCGCTTTACGGCCAGCTCTTGTCTTGACCCCGTACACCCGGCCGGGCTCACGGTGAGGCACCAACATGGTGTCGCCGTCAGACCGGCGACCATACGGATCAAGTCCGCACCATGTCGGATACTCTTCGAGCTGTTCGGTGAAGTCTTCGAGGTTCCTTACCGGGACCACCTCGACGTCACCGGGCTCTCTTCCGGTGCTTAATGCCTTGCTCCACGTCAGCCATAGAGCTCTCGAAAACGTGATGTCGGGATCTATTGCCTGCAAAAAGTCGACAAAGTCGCCGCCTTTACCCGTCGAGTAGTCGAACCAGTGGTCCTCATAGACGTGACAACTCGGCGTCCGTTCGGCCTCGTTCCACGGCGGCCGGATCTTGTCGTTGCGATCGGGCTCGAAGCCCAACATCTCACAGACTTCGATCATCGTGACCGTGCTCTTGACGAGCTCGATCGTTGGCTTCATGTCCTCGACGTCTTCAGTCATAGGACTGATTCCCTCTTCGACAACGTGGCCCGATATCGCAGGTCGGAATACTCCGAGATCACGACGTCGACCTCGCCGCCGTCGGGGCCCAGCTTGCCGACGAGATAGTGGGCCTCGTCGCAGCGCTGCACGACATCGCTGTCGAACTTCATGAACTGCTGGCGCAGACCCATGAGCTGTGCCTGCATCATCTTGACGGCCTCGCTGTAGCTCTTGCAGTACGTCGGTGCCCCGGACCTATTCTGGAACAGATACGGGAACTCGTCGACGGCCGGTGCTTTCGGTGTCATCAGAACGCCTCCATCAGGTCAGGCTCGGGACGTTCGTAGAACGACCGCTGCGCCCACGAAGAGATAGGTGCAACTTGCGAGGACAGATCCCCGTAGCGTGAGATCCGCATTGTCTCCGGGTGAAGACGGTGCTTTTTCCCAGCCGGGTCCGGCGCACCGGCACGGTTCTTCAAGAGCTGGAAGTAGATGGCGTCTCGCTCTTTCGAGAGCTCGTCGGCAGTCAGCTCAGGATTGAGCCGGGGGGCGTAGGCACCGACGACATAGTCGGCGGGCTGATACCCGCCGTACCGGCCGTCATGCAGAGCCATCGGCTTGAAGCCTCCCGTGCCCTGCGAGAGCTGGTGCAGGACGATCGACGTGGTGTCGTGGTCCTTGGTCCAGTTTCGGATGCCGGTCATGGCCTTGTCGACTTGCTCGGCCTTACCGGCCAAGCCACCGCCACCGAGCAGTTCGAGGTAATCCCACACAACGAGGCGGGGACTGGTGCCGAGCTGTTCAGTAGCGTCCTCGAACGCCTCAGATGCGTAGCGAAGTTTGATGCCTGACGAGTCGTCGCAGACCAGTCCTCGAAACTTATCGGCGACCGCCTGAAGCTCTTCGACGTTGTCGCCCATCTTCAGTCGACGTTCGAGACTGCCGGTCGAGACTCCGAGCTCCATCGCTGCGATGCGTGAAGCCACTTGCCGCCATGACATCTCCATCGAGAACATGAGGGTCGGAATGTCCGGGTTGTTTCGGATGATGTTCAACGCAACCGTGGTCTTGCCGACCGACGAGAAGGCTTGGATCATGCAGACCTCGGAGCGAGCGAGGCCACCGTTGGTGTCATCGTCGAACCAGTCCATGCCGAAGCCGATGCGAGGGCGAGGGTCGGTCGCCCATTCCCGATACGAGCGGAACCCTTCCGCCAAAGAATGGACGCCGCTCACCGCAGAGCCGGATTGGTATTCTCGAATTGATTCCGGTCGTTGCGCCGGTTGTATTCGTCAATGAGATCTTGAGCGATATGGCCCCTCGACCCGACCTCGATCTGTCGCCGTCGAGCCCATGCCCGAACGTCTGCCGCATTCGCAGTTCTATTCATAGTGATGGCCTTCCTTGTGAGGCTTGTAGTGGGTCTCGTAGGCGGCCCACATAACGATGCCGACCGGCGTGAGGACGCCGACCAAGAAGCCGACACCAGCCACCCCGATCAGCGTCCCCAACCGGCCGTAGCTCATGCCATGCCTGCTGCTGCGAGCTGCTGGCCGACCCATGACGGGTTCTTCTTGTCCTGCAACCAGAGAGCCTTGTCGCCGTTGTCCTTGTTCTTGAAGTCAGGCGCACGGGGGTTGCGCTTGTCTGAACGGTTGTCCCAGAACTTCGACGGGTCGGCGAAGAACTCCTGCCAGATCGCAGCGACCTGGGCGTCGCCGTCGGCGACACCGGGGATAGCGGCGGGCTGGGCCTGCACGACCGGAGCTGCGGCGTGGAACTGGGTAGCCGGGACGGTCGTCGTGCCAGGGAATGCCTGGCCGACCATTGCTGCTGCCTGCTGGACCGAGGCGCCCTGTTCGAGCGAGCCTTGGATGGTCTCCATGTTGGAAACGAAGTCTGCGGTGAGGTCGCCGTGAAGTTTCACGACTTGCTCGACGGTTAGACCGGCGGCGATTGCGCCGGTCAGGACCGAGGCGGCCTGTCCGCCTGCTGCTCCGACCCGGAGGCCGGTGTTGTTATCTGCCATGTTTGTTCCCCTTTCGAGGGCTAGTGGTGGAAGGATACTGCACTGACTACGAGTCGAGTGCAGCGCCGTATTCGCAGACATCCCAGTGGTCGCACCACTTAGGGTTGCACAGCGTGTTGGCGGGATTGGCCGGGAGGTCGAGACCTGCGCCTCGCATTCCCTCGTAGAGAGAGACTACTTGAATGGCTTTTCGCTCTACGGCGGCGATATGGGCGTCGCTCGGGTCGGCGATGCGCCGCTCGAACTTGCCCTTGATGGTCATGATGTCGAACACGAACCGGTAGCCCGGTGCGTCCGGGTACAGCTCCTTCAGGGAGCGGACATACCACGGCGCCTGGTTCTGTTTGCGGGGGTGCTCTTTGCCCTTCGGCCACATTCGACCGGCGGTCTTAAAGTCAACACCGACGATCCAGCCGTGTTCGTCGACCAACGTGAGGTCCATCGAACCGTTCGACGTGTGCTTGTCGAAGAACGGAAGACTGAAGCTCAGTTCGGTACCGAGGACGCCGAAGTGACCGGCCTTGGGGAGACGGTCGAGGGTCGTGAAGTCGGGGTCGATCGGCCACGCAAAGTTGTCGATGTATTCCGGCAAGATGAGAGCGAGGATCTCGTAGGCGGTCTCCTTGTCGGGGACTGCCTCGTCCCACCGGAACGATCCGGCGGTCTTGGTCTTCTCTGACTCATGCGATGGTTCCATCGAGACGCAACGATCGAACTCGGCGTTTGCACTGGCGAGCAGATCGGGCATCGGCATCAGTCGACCCGGAGGGAGGCCAGGCTTGAAGAAGGTCTCGAGCCCGTGGTGGTATGCCGTGCCGAGAGCTCTTGTCGAGCCGCCGTGGTACACGGGGTTCTCGAGATCGTACTGAAGGGCCCGTAGGCACTTGTCGGCACTGCCGAGTGTTGACTGTCTGACTTTCATTCTTCGCTCCATTCATGCAGCCGACGGGACCGGTGGTACCTCAGCTTGATTACCGTCTGCCGGACGGTCGACGGTGAGATCTCAAGCTCGGCAGCGATGCTCTTCATCGTGCGGAACTGGTCTTCGAGGACGACGGCGCAGACCCGGCGTTGCAGACTCGACATCGGGGTCGGCATCGCATGGGCCCGTGCCCAGTCTTCCCGGTTCCACTTGGACCGGTCGACGTCGAGCCCGGCGACGATGTCGTCGGCGAGCTCCATCCGCAACCGTTCCCGGTTGTTGGCCGGTTCGTCGATGTTGATGGCGGTCGGCTCGCATCCCGTGTGCTCGGCAATGAGCGCAATGTCGTCGGGGTCGCAGCCCGCTGCATGCAACGTCTCGATGAAGTTGTCGGGCCTGTCACTCGACGAGGTCGATAGGAGTGTGCGGAAAGGGACGCCGGGGAACCGGTCTTCGAGGTCGTGCAGAACGCTATGCAGCGAGACAAACAACGACAGCACGTCGGGGTTGCGTTGCCGGTTAGCCGCTGCGGCGACGATCGGATTACTGAGCCACACTCGCATGTCGACAAGGTCACTCTTCGACCAGGCTTCGAGCGTGGGGTCGACGGACTGCGAGTCAGCCTCGATGAACACCGACTTGACGTCGGTGCCGGGCATAGCCACGCCTTTCAGGGACTCAGCCTTGACGACCACTCGTTCCGTTGGCTTGCCGAGTTTGCGGGCACGCTGCGTGCTGGTTGAAGTGTCGATAGTTGAGGGGAACGCAACGTAACCGGGGAACTCTGCGTTAGGTTGCACTGCGGCGTAGGGGCCTCGGGCCTCGGCCGGTACGGATTGGTACTTTTCGATCACTACATAACTCTTTCCTGCGTGCTGTTCTGAGTGCTGAACTGGACAATAGCAGTATGTAACTTGGAAAGGTGACATACCCTGGTGCGTTTGCTGATTCTTGACAAAATACATCAGCACTGTCACAGAGTGCTGTGCTGGACCAGCAAAAACTCATACTTGACTCAACGCAACTGTTGACTTAGGATTGACAATAGTCAGACCAACTGACTGACTGACCTACCTAGCACTAGGGTGGAACCCGAAGGAGTTTCCCAATGAGTAGAAGACCCAACATGACACAGACTCAGCTCGACGAGATCCGAGCGGCGTACGAGGCTTGGAACCCGTACGCCCCGGACGCCGTGACAGCAGAACAACTTGCCGAGAGTTTCGGTATCACCAAGACCACGATGTACACCTGGCGCCGTCGTGGCTGGCGCCTTGAAGGTCGAGACGGTGACGGACAAGAGGGCTGGAAGGCTCGGGGGGAATCCTCGCCGGGCATAGACCCGGCGGTGGGCACCGGCGGCCAGCTCGTCGATACGGTCCGTTACCTGACCGAGCAGCTCGTAGCTTTAACCGCCGAGAACGGCGAGCTGAAGAAAAAGATCGCCGCCTATAGCGGGGCCGACGAACACAACTCCTGAGACACAATCACTGAGAACGACAAAGAGCCCCGGACCTGAGTCCGGGGCTCTTTGCTTGTGGCTGGTAGGGGGGATCAGCCGAACTGGTGCAGGCTCAGTACGGGCCGCTGCTTGTTCTCCTCCTCCTCGGGCTCGACGACGATCGGCTCGAAGAGCAGGTCGTACGACTGGACCCTCGACGACGGGACACGTCGGGCCTCGGCCATGTCGAAGTTGCCGACGCCGCCGATGCAGAGCATGCCCTTAAACATCCAGGGCTCCCGGTCCGTCTCGAACGTCGCCGTGACGCCGCCGAGGTAGGTGATCTCGATGCCGTAGATTCTCATGACGCCTTCGCCTTGTCGTTCTGCTGTATCTCGAACGCCGTGACTGCTTCGAGTGCTTTACGGTCCTCGACGTCAGGGAGGTGGACCCTGCGGGCCTCGACGACGTGGCCGCTGCGGAGCGTGCCGTAGATGAGCGCCTGGTCGGGGCCCGCCTGGTCGACGGTCCACTTGAGCTCTTCGGGCTCGTACTCTCGAACGAGAGCGTTGATCTCCTGACGGATCACCTTGGGGAGCGGCGGAGAGATTGGCTTGCCGTCCCAGGAGACGATCTGGAACTTGGCTTGGTGGCGGGTCATGACTGCGCCTTCCTCTCGACGTGCGCCCAGTAGAGAAGGCCGAGTGTCGAGACACCGGCGATGGTGAGACCTCCGAAGAAGTCGAAGGCGGATACTGCAAACATTTTTTCCTGCTTTCGTTGGTGGGTATTTGCACGGCCGGGCGGCCGTCGTGCCTGCCGAGGGCTCGAACCTCGGTGCCTGCCAGTCAGGCGGGTACGGGAAGGATCCCGCACCGTGTCAGTCAGCTCACGGCCTCCTTCATGTTCTGCCAGTCGCCGTCGGCCATCGGCCGCCACCGGATCACGCTGTCGAGAGTGAAGTCACCGACCGACGTGTACAGCACGTCGTCCTCGACGCCCTCGACGAGGCAGCAGAACGAGCCCGCCCAGCCCCACAGGACGATCTCCTGGCCTTCCTCGGGGATCATGACTGCACCCCCTCGACGACCCGGCGCAACTGCTTGTTCGGGCTGACTTTGATGCGGCGGCGCCGGACCGGCCCGTCGACTGATACGAGGACGAGCTGATACGACGGCACACGGCGCCACCGGTAGCCACGGGGCGACGGGTCGAGGCGCTTGACGATCATCTGGATCTCGTACTGGCCGGGCAGGATCGGCTTGCCGTGGTCGTGGTGAGTCCACGGGGCGCTGTTCCAGTCGACGACCGGGTACTCGCCGGTCTCGACGACGTCGATGCGATCGCCGGGCGACAAGACCCTCGGGGTAGACATATCCCAGCTCATGACTCGACCAGCGATCCGGCGACGTGATCCCAGTCGACCCGCCAGAACGAGCCGACGTCGGCGATCATCGAGAGGATGAGCTGAGGCGCCTGCTCGCCGGGGTAGGGGTTCAGGGCCCCGTCGACCATGTCGGTCACCCATTCCCGCAGCACGTCGCCGTAGAAGGCGTCCTGGTTCGACGAACGCATGACATCGAGCGCCGCCGTGTACAGCCCGTGGTCGTTCGAGAGGTGCAGGCCGAGGTACCAGCTCTCCTTGTTGGGCCAGCCGTTGTGCTGCCCGTAAGAGTCGAACGTGTCGGGGCGACTCATGACGACACCTCCTCGGCGTCGAGCTCCCAGGACCGGCCGGACCGGACGACGATTACAACCTCGTCGAGGTTCTCGACCTTGCCGGTGTCGAGGTCGACCAGGGCGATCGGGCGCCAGTAGTTGTGATCGACGTCGATGTTCTTGACGTTGCCGTTGACGTACGAGAGGTGGTACTCGGCGATGTCGTTCTTGCTCTGCTCGACGAAGAGATGGCTGAGGCTGGTGTAGCTGTCGAGCTCGACGTGCAGTGCTTTGGTCGGCCAGTGGGCAACCGCTCGGCGGATAATTTCTTCCCTGTTCATTGCATTGCTCCTTGATGTGGATGGGTGAGCGACCGGGTGGTCGTCGTGTCCGGGCGAGGAGTCGAACCTCGCTGGCGGCCGCCGTTGGCCCCGGACTGTGCGGGAAGGATCCCGCACCGGCTAGGTCATGCTGAGAAGCACGCCGTGAAGTACGGGAACTCGATGCCCCTGGACTGCGCCTCGACGCTGGCGAGGTGCTGTAGCTCTTTCTTGACGTACTGCGGCGTGCCCTTCTCGACGCCGCCCCTCACTAGGCGGAGAAGATCGGGCGTCGAGAGCGCTTCAACGTCGGGGCGGAATGCGTCTCGGATCGCTTGCGGGCTTGGGCGATAGCTCATTGGATTGACCTTTCGGGTCGTTGGTATTGGATGGATGATACAGGAAGGATCCTGCACTGAGTACAGTGTAACACGGCTGTCAAGCCCCCCAATTTTCGGGGTGGTCTTCGAGCACCTCGATTCTCATGCCTGCGCCGCCTCTCGGGCCGCCTTGTTCGCTCGACGAGTCAGGGCCGCCTTGATGACCCCCTGGCGCCGTCGCTGGACCCGTACGGCCTCCTCCCAGGTCCGCCCGGCGCCGTAGGCCCGGCGGGGCCCGGTCGAGGCGTCGAGGACGATGTAGCGGGCATTGAACAGCTCCGGCCGGTAGTCCGGGCTCGACTCGATCGTGACCGAGCGGGGATGGTACCGCCAGGCGGCGTCGAGCTCGACGTAGCAGTCAGGGCACGGGATGACCCGGCCCCAGCAGTCGATGTCGCCGGTCGAGTAGCACGTCGAGCAGCTCACGACTGCCACGCCTTGACGTCGACGAGGTCGATGTTGAGGCGATCGTGACCGGCGGCGAGCTCGAACCCGTCGCCGTCCTCGAAGTGGTCGCTCACCTCGCCGTGAACCCGGCTGCCCCCGTTGAGCTCGACCGTGACGTACTCGCCGACCGACGGCATCGGGCGGCGCCGCTTGGGATTGTGTTCGGCCGAGTCGAAGGGCAGCAGCAACCAGCTACGCACACGCTTGCCAGCGATGGCCTCGGGGAGGAGCTCGTCGTCGAGCCCGGCCTTAGCGAGCGCCACGCCGATGAGTACGCCGAGCTCGTAGTCGCTGATGCCGTCGATGCCGTCGACGGTGAGGTCGCTGGTCGTGCTGGCTAGGGCCAGATCCCAGTGCGCCGTCACGCCGTACTCGGCGAAGACTTTCTCGATAGCTGACTTGATGTCCATGATGACCTCCTAGGTCGATGTGATTGGTCGGTGCTCTTGCACCGGGCCCGCCACCAGCCGGAGCCGGTGAGGAGCCCGCTGCCGACCGGCCGCAGCCGGTCGACGAGCGCCTCGATTAGGCGGCCGGTACGGGCCGCTCGATCGAGATATGACGGACCCGGTCGGTCCTGTCCGGCATGTAGCCGTGAGTCAGGTAGCCCCGCCTCGTAAGGCCCTCGACGGCCGGACGCCGCCCGGACCCGTCGACGTGGTGCGAGCAGCCGCAGTCCATGTGATGGCTCGCCCCGTTCTCGTCGTAGACCGTCCGGTAGCCCATGCAGAACACCGGGTGATCGACGAACCGCTCGGCGATCGACCAGCCGTCGAGGAGCTCGATACGCCCCTCCTCGACCATCGCTGCGGCCGTGTAGCCGTAGGTCTGGACCGAGTGCGTCGAGGGCCGGTCGACCGGGCCATGCGGGCCTCCGCCGGTCTGGTGGCCGCCGAACGACGACGGGAAGGACTCGAACACGTCCCGCCCCTGCAAGGTCCAGAACGCCCACCGGCCGTCGCTGCTGAGGGTCACCTCGACCCGCTGCGCCGGGCACTCGAAGTCCCGGTACCACGACGCCGTCGGATAGCTGGAGTCCCGGATCGTGCGGGCCTCGACGTCGATATGGCCGATGACCACGCCGCTCATGACTGCACCTCGGAGAGCGTCAGCTCGAAGCCGATACGGAGCTCGAGAGGATTGAGCACCCGCACGGCGACAGCCTCAGCCTCGGCCATGTCGAGGGCCTCGACGATGAAGGGCTCGACGTCCTTCGTCGACTCCATGCCTTGAAGATTGAAGGCGTGGTGAACCTCGACCCGGAACTGCAACGGGACGGCCTCGACCACCGAGTCGAAGTCGATGTCGTCGAGCTCGTCGTCGAGCCCCACCCGGACACCGGCGACGTCGTCGATCGACCAGGCGCCCATGCCCAGGTCGATCACAGCCAGCCGCAGAGCCCGACGCACGCCGCCAATCGAGACCAGCAGCCCCTGCTCGTCACGGTTCGCCAACGTGCGGAACCGGGCGTTGGCCTTGTTCATGAAGTCGGCGTCGATGATGCCCGAGGCGTCGTCGAGCAGGGCCAGGCGCAGATCCGCAGGGAGCTCGGCGGCCATGCGCCGGACCGGCCAGGACGTCGAGAGAGCCTCCGCCTCGACGTGGTAATCGTTAGAGATGAGTGATGCCATGATGACCTCCAGGGTCGGTATTGGTGAAGCGGCCGGATAGCCGCAGTGCCCGCCCCCGGACTCGAACCGGGGGAGCTGCCGAACGGGCGACCAGTGCGGGAAGGATCCCGCACCGGCTGGCTCAGAGAGCCTCGACGAGCTCGTCGAACAACCGCTGACCGACCGGGCCGAGCGCTGCCACGGTCTGCGTCGCCGGGAAGTCACCGAGGACGTGGGCCGCTGCGAGCTGGTAGACCGACTCGGAGAACAGAGCCCGAGCCGCCGCCCTGGTCATGATCCGACCGTCACGGTCAGCCTGCGTCGCCGACCGGCGGAACAGCTCGACCTCGTCGTTGGCCGAGAACCCGAGCTGATGAGCGAGGTGACCGGCGTCGTGCCAAGCCCGAAACATGACGTTCTCGGCGTGAGAGAACACCGGGTGGTCATCGCAGTGCTCGTCGCTGACGAACATATGCTCATTGGCCGTCAGGTAGCGGGCATCCATGTCGGCGAAGGAGCTGTACGGCTCATCGTCCGGCACCGGGAACCAGACCGTCGGAGCGACACCGACGTTGCCGGGGCACTGGACGATGCCACGGGAAGGGTCACCGTACGAGAAGGCGTAGCCCTTGACGTGATGCAGCAACGAGAAGGCGTCGAGCCGGGCCTGACGATCAACCCGGCCGATGCCGAGCTGCACCAGATACTCGGCGGCCAGAGCCCGCCAGACCGACGGCGAGAACACGTCGTTGGTGCTGTCCTTCGCTGGCTTCTCCAGCATCTCAGCGTGGTGATTGGCTTGAATGGTTGACATGGTGACCTCCAAGGTCGGTATGGGATAACCGGCGGCTGCCGGTGCCCCACCATCCTGCACACACAGTGCTGTACTGAGTCAAGTAATTGTTTCGAGAATCCTCGAGAAACAAGGCAAAGCCCCTGGTAGATGCCCACAAAATAATTTGCCCAAGACCGCACCAGTCCAGCACCAGACCGAGCAAGACGAGGCGCAGCAAGGGCCTCGACGATCTCGACCGGCCAGCCCTCGACGACCGGCGCCAGTGTGCAACCGAGCCCCTAGCTGACTGTCACTCGACCCGGCCCCGTGGCCGGTGCTGTATGTGTGGCAGCGGGCCACCTCGCCGAGCTCGACCGGGGCCCCCCGTCGAGGGTCGAGCCGGGCCCTGTCGACCGGCGAGGCCCACCAGGCCCCGCAGCGGCGAGGAAGACCGGACAATGCCCGGAGTCTGGCCCCGCCTGGGGCATCGCCGGGCCGGTGGCCGGT
>Ga0213869_10000920_pt1 | contig 22581 bp, 18 predicted proteins | sample PICome_10_FD_160083 | JGI IMG/M metagenome (GOLD analysis project Ga0213869, IMG submission 160083) | Coastal seawater microbial communities near Pivers Island, North Carolina, United States - PICO132 | ecosystem: Environmental > Aquatic > Marine > Coastal | place: USA: North Carolina...
TAAGAGCAATGATGCAAAGGCGCATCAACTTGCCAGCGAAATAGTGCCGCACCACTTGCCAAACATATTTAAACATTACAGATTTGTTCATATGGGGACGAAACATGATGTGACTGGCCTCTGGCTTGTGCGGTGAGAAATTAATTGTAACGATACCGCTATCACTATGCTTCGGTTTGACCCTTTGTGACAAGAGGCGTGACCCCGTGCAAAGAGCAGGCAATGACAAACGAGCATAAAGATATTGACCCTCTGGTGGCAATAATTCGCAGTGAAATGGATCAATTGAAACATCTAAGTGAAACGGCAAAAGACAGCCGTGCGCCGGTTACATTGGATCAACAATCAGTTGGGCGGTTATCCCGCATGGATGCCATGCAGCAGCAATCAATGGGACTGGCTACCGAAGAACGCCGCCAGCAGCGGCTTGCCGCATTGGCCGCGGCATTAAGGCGGGTCAAATCGGGTGACTATGGTTATTGCCTGAAATGTGATGACAAAATTGCCGCTGGCCGTTTGGCGGTTGATCCGGCTGTCACGCTTTGTATTGATTGCGCGTAACCTGATAAATCGCATGATCTAGCGATGCGCAATATAGATGCTTTGGATAAATTCGCGATCTTGAAGCGGATTATAAAACGGCACGTTAACGGCGTTTGCCGACCGAAACACCGATTGCAGCATTGCGGTAAATGCCGCGTCGGGCGGGTCGTTTGACCATAGCGCAAAAATACCGCCATCGGTCAGATGCTGTTGCAATTGTGTCAAGCCGTCAGGCTGGTAAAACCCGGCATGCGCTGGCGCAAGATGAAAATCAGGCGCATGGTCGATATCAAGCAAAATCGCGTCAAATTTCCGCGCTGGTTCAACCGGATCAAAACCGGTTTTGCCAGCCGCCATCTGGAAAAAATCGCCCTCGACAAACCGGCATTTTGGATCATCGTCGAGGCGTTTGCCAAGCGGGATCAGGCCGCTTTCATGCCAGCCAATCACCGGTGCTAGCTTTTCGACAATGATAAGGCTTTCGATGCGAGGGTCGTTCAATGCGGCATCGGCGGTAAAGCCCATGCCAAGCCCGCCGACAACAACCGATAAAGGCCGGTTATCGGCAATGGCACCAAGCCCATATTCGGCAAGCGCAACCTCGGATGTGGTGAAAAGATCGGACATCAGATGCTCGTCACCAAGCAGGATTTCCAGCACATCAACATCTAGCCGCAATTCGCGGCGGCGGCGCAATGAAATCGGGCCAATGGCGGTTGGCTGGTAATCCAGCTCCTCAAAAAAACGGCTCATCTCTGGTCTCTCTCATTCCGGGCTTGTGGGCATTATCGGCTTGCGGGCATGATCATCGACATATGGTCTTATCATGAACTACGCGGCACTCATGCGCCTTTGCGGGGCGTGCGTGTCTGTCGCATTTCATTTTTCACATCTGCATGCTACATAACAAAGCATGGAACCAACAAAACTACCAGCATCGCGCAAATTTGATGGAAACGGCGGCAATCTTCACACCAGCCCAGCCGTGGCAGCGCGTCAATTCTCCTTTCCGCTTTTGTGGCGCGGGATTTTGAAACAATGCCCGCAATGTGGTGTTGGGTCGCTTTTGGCCGGCTATTTAAAGCCAGAACCTTGCTGTTCGCATTGCGGTGAAGATTTTCGCCATATCAGCGCCGATGATGGCCCAGCTTGGTTAACGCTTTTGGTTGTTGGTCATGCGGTTGTGCCGCTGATGATTGTGCTTGGCCGCGATGCAACCATTTCGCCATGGCTTGCCATTCTCATTCTGGTGCTGGTAACGCTTGTTGGGGTGTATTTTGTTTTGCCCCGCGCCAAAGGTGCCTTTATCGCGCTTATCTGGATAACCGGTGCAACCGGACAGGATATGTTTATCGCCGATCAGGACCCGGCCGATAAACCAACGGATCGTTAAACAACCACCAGATAACCGCCATTTTGCCGATTTGACATCAGCCAATTTTTCAAAATATTTCAAAACCATGAATGCCATGTGACAGCGCCCAGGGCCTGTTGCCCGATTGCCTGTTGCCCAATCGCCGTCACAAATCTGGCTAGCTTGTGCTGGCCTTTGACGGTGTTTTGTCTTTTTGGTGAAAAAATCAAAAATAATTATATGGTGATGAAAAAATCATTGAAATTTTCATTTTCTCTGTTCAGGGTATTTTAGGCGGATATGGGGAAATGATGCTGATTGATCTGAAAAACACTGGCAAGGCGGTGCAGCGGCAAAAGACGCTGCAAAAAGCGCCGTTGCGTTCAAGTGGTAAGATTGGCAGTGATATTCGGGCATTACGCCGGTCGCGCAACTGGACCTTAAACGACCTTGCCGAACAGCTTGACCGTTCGGTTGGCTGGCTGTCGCAGGTTGAGCGCAATGTGTCTGAACCCGCGCTTGACGATATTCGTAAAATTGCCGGTTTGTTTTCGCTGCCGGTCAGCTTTTTCTTTACCGATGCCGCTGTTAGTGATGAGGCCGCCTATATTGTTCGTGCTGGATCGCGGCGCATCATGAGTGACGCCCCAAAGGGGTTGGCGGAAAGCCTGTTATCGCCTGATTTGGGTGGTGCATTTGAAATTGTTCATTCGGTTTTTGCACCGGGGGCAGCATGCCCCGAGCCTTTTGTGCGTCCAACCGAAGAGGCAGGCTATGTTCTTGAAGGCAGTCTGGTGCTGTTTATTGATGGGGTTCGTTTCGAACTTTATCCGGGAGATAGTTTCCATTTTGCCGGCGAAGAAATCACCTGGATTAACGAGGGCAAGACCAATGCGGTCTTGATATGGGTTATTGCGCCGCCGGTTTATTAACATTGCGGCCGAGATGGAAAAAGTAGGCCAGAAATTTGGTCAAACCTTTGGAAAGAGATTTTGATATGACAACGCAAACCGTTGCTGGAAATGATACTGACCTAACGGCATCAGCCAAATTACCCGCCTCGGCGCGTGTGGTGGTGATTGGCGGCGGCGCTGTTGGCTGTTCGGTTTTATATCATCTTGCCGAAATGGGATGGACCGATTGTGTCTTGTTGGAAAAGAACGAGCTGACGTCAGGATCAACATGGCATGCGGCTGGCAATTGCCCTAATTTTGTCGGCTCATGGACGATGATGAAAATCCAGTCCTATTCAACCGCGCTATATCGCAAGCTTGGTGATCTTGTCGATTATCCGATGAATTATCATGTGACCGGCGCCATCCGGTTGGCGCATAGCCGCCAGCGTATGGAAGAATTCAGGCATGTGCAGGCAATGGGTCGGCATATGGGTGTTGAACTTGAAGAAATGTCAAATAGCGACATGCAGGCAATCTATCCATTTTTGGAAACGCATGATCTATATGGTGGTCAGTTTGACCCGCTGGATGGCGATATTGATCCGGCGCAATTGACCCAAGCCTTGGCCAAAGGCGCGCGCGATCTTGGGGCAAAGATTGTTCGTTTTTGTCCGGTGACGGCGGTTGAATGGCTTGGCGATGAATGGAAAATCACCACGCCAAATGGCGAAATCAGGGCTGAATATGTGGTGAATGCGGCTGGCTATCGGGCTGGCGAGCTTGGCAAGATGTTTGGTCGTGATGTGCCGTGCGTGTCATTGGCGCATCAATATTTGATTACTGAGCCAATCGCCGAATTGACCGCGCGCGATGAAAAGCTGCCGCTGCTGCGTGACCCTGATAGCTCTTATTATTTGCGTCAGGAAAAAGATGGATTGCTTCTTGGCCCCTATGAAAAAAACTGTCGGGCGCATTGGCTGTCGTCTGATGATCCGATGCCAGATGATTTTTCGTTTCAGCTATATAATGACGATCTGGAACGGCTGGAATGGTATATTGAAGATGCTTGCGCCCGCGTGCCGCTTCTTGGCACGGCTGGAATCACGCGCGTGGTCAATGGCCCCATTCCCTACACGCCAGATGGATTGCCATTGATTGGGCCGATGCCAGGCGTGCCAAATGCGTTTGAGGCTTGTGTCTTTACTTTTGGCATTGTTCAGGCGGGCGGTGCTGGCAAGCTGTTGGCGGAAATCATCATTGAAGGCGAGGCTGAAAGCGACAGTTGGGCTGTTGATCCGCGCCGCTTTACTGATCATGTTGATACCGCCTATACCGCGGCAAAAGCCATTGAAACCTACAGCCATGAATATGCGATGCATTTCCCGCAAATTCAGTGGCCAGCCGGTCGCAAATCAAAATATTCGCCGCTTTATGACCGGTTGGCGGCGGAGGGTGCCGAATTTGGCAGCTATGGCGGCTGGGAACGCGCTGACTGGTTTCCGGAAAATGCGGCCGATCGTCGTCCGGCGGATAGTTATGATCGCCAACATTGGTTTAATGCGGTTGGTGATGAATGCCGCCATGTTGCCGCACATGCGGGCATTCTCGAACTAACTGGATTTTCGAGATTCCATGTTACTGGCGATGGTGCCGATGAATGGCTGACCAAGCAAATTACCGGCAATATGCCGCGTGTTGGGCGTATCGGGTTGGCATATTTCGCCTCGCCAAAAGGCAAGATTCTGACCGAGATGACGGTGACAAATCTTGCCGAAAATGACTTTTTGCTGATGACGGGTGCGGGTGCCTATTGGCATGATCGTGATTTGTTGATGGCAAGCCTGCCAGCTGGTGGGTCGGTAACGATAAATGACGTTACGCGCAATTTGGCAACCTTGCTTGTGACCGGGCCAAAAGCACCGGCAATTCTGGCTGATATGACGGGGCAATCAATGACGCATGATGATTTTGCGTGGCTTAGCCATCGCAAGATTGATCTTGCTGGCTGTCAGGCAAATGTCATTCGGGTGTCTTTTGCAGGCGAAGCCGGATTTGAAATTCATTGCCCGATGGATGATGTTGTTGCGGTTTATGATGCGGTTATGGCGGCTGGTGCCGCGCATCAATTGCGCCCCTTTGGGATGCTTGCCCTTGATTCAATGCGATTGGAAAAAGGCTATCGGTCATGGAAAGCAGATTTGACGTCTGACTATACGATGCTTGAATCCGGTCTTGGTCGCTGGGTGAATTTCAATAAGGATGATTTTGTTGGCCGCGCCGCGTTGCAGGCTGAAAAACAGGCTGGCAGCCAGCGTGAATTTGTCACCCTTACGCTTGATGATCCTGATGATGACGCCCCCTTTGGCGAGGCGGTTTATCTCAGCAATGTGTCAATCGATGGCGTTGATGCTGGGTTGGTTGTATCGGCTGGCTATGGGCACCGCGTTGGCGCGTCAATCGCAATGGCTGTTGTTGATCGTCAGGCCTTGGCAAAGGCAAAGGATATTTCGGTTCTGGTGTTGGGGCGTCAGCGCCGCGCCACTGTGGTTGAAGGCCATGTTCTATATGATCCTGAAAATGCGAAGATGAAGGTGTAGCCAATGCAGATTCCGTCAAAGGTGCGTGCCGTAATCATTGGTGGCGGTGTTATTGGTTGCTCGATCGCCTATCATCTTGGAAAATTGGGCTGGAAAGATGTTGTGCTGCTGGAACGTAAACAGTTGACCTGCGGCACCACATGGCATGCGGCAGGCTTGATTGCCCAGCTTCGTGCAACGCAAAATATGACTCGGCTTGCCAAATATTCACAAGAACTCTATTTCGGCCTTGAGGCTGAAACTGGTGTTGCCACCGGCTTTAAACGCAATGGATCAATCACGGTGGCCTTAACCGATGAGCGCATGGAAGAACTGCGCCGGTCAGCAGCGATGGCGCGCGCTTTTGGCGTTGAGATTGATGAAATTACCCCTGACGATATTGCCGGTCGCTATCCGGGGCTGGCAACAGGCGATGTTGTTGGCGGCGTTTGGTTGCCAAAGGACGGGCAGGCAGATCCGGTCAATATCACCCAAGCATTGGCGAAGGGGGCGCGCAATTTCGGCGCGTCAATTCTGCAAGGGGTCAAGGTTACGGCAATCCAGCAGGCCAATGGCCGCGTCACCGGTGTTGAAACTGATCATGGGCCGATTGCGGCTGATTATGTGGTGAATGCTGGTGGCATGTGGGGCCGGGAAATTGGCGCGATGGCAGATGTTGCGGTGCCGCTTCATGCGTGTGAGCATTTCTATATTGTGACCGAAGCCATGCCCGATCTGGCGGCTAATCTGCCGGTATTGCGCGTTCCCGATGAATGCGCCTATTACAAAGAAGATGCTGGTAAAATTCTGCTTGGGGCGTTTGAGCCAAATTCAAAACCATGGGGCATGAACGGCATTCCCGAAGATTTTGAATTTGATTCATTGCCCGAAGATTTCGACCATTTCGAGCCAATTCTTGAACGCGCCGTCGAACGTTTTCCGCTATTGGCATCGGCTGGCATTCAAACATTTTTCAATGGGCCAGAGAGCTTTACGCCGGATGATCGCTATATTCTTGGCGAGGCACCCGAGCTTGATAATTTTTATGTCGCTGCCGGATTTAACTCAATTGGCATTCAATCGGCTGGTGGTGCGGGTATGGTTCTTGCCGATTGGATGGATCGGGGGCGGCAGCCAATTGACCTTTGGGATGTTGATATCCGGCGGATGCAGCCATTTCAGGCCAATCGCAGCTATTTGCAGACACGCGTATCAGAAACGCTTGGGCTGCTTTATGCCGATCATTTCCCCTATCGCCAATTTGCGTCGGCGCGTGGCGTTCGGCGATCTCCAATTCATCGCTATCTTGAGGCTGAAGGCGCGTGTTTTGGCGAGGTTGCCGGATGGGAACGCGCCAATTGGTTTTTGCCGGAATTTGAAAAGGAAAAGGGCAAAAAAGCCGAATATGAATATAGCTGGCGTCGGCAGAACTGGTTTGAACATAGCGCGGCTGAACATATGGCGGTTCGGCAAAAGGTGGGGATGTTTGACATGTCCAGCTTTGGCAAAATTAAATTGATTGGCCGCGATGCCGAGGCGGTGCTGCAAATCATTGCGGCAAATGACGTTGCGGTTCCGGTTGGGAAAATCGTCTATACGCAATTTTTGAATGATGATGGCCATATCGAAGCTGACGTGACCGTAACGCGTCTTGGCCTTGAAGAGTTTTTGATTGTAACACCGGCAGCGACAATCAGACGTGACCTTCATTGGATCAATGGCCATATTCCCGATAATGCGCATGCCATTGCCATTGATGTTACCGTGTCAGAGTCGGTTTTGGTGATCATGGGGCCAGAGGCGCGATCTTTCCTCCAGCCGATGATCCCACAAAGCCTTGCCAATGATGATTTTCCCTTTGGTACGATGCAGCAAATTGAAATTGGCCATGCTGTTGCCCGCGCGCACCGTGTTACCTATGTTGGCGAGCTTGGCTGGGAGCTGTATGTATCTGCCGATATGTCAGCGCATGTTTTCGAGGCGATTGCCGAACGCCGCAATGACCACCCAATTGCCATGTGCGGCCTTCATGCGCTTGATAGTTGTCGTATTGAAAAAGGCTTTCGCCATTTTGGCCATGATATTTCGAGCGAAGATCATGTTCTTGAAGCCGGTCTTGGTTTCGCCGTTAAGGAAAATAAGACGCCAAGCAAATTTGGCGGCATGATCGGCGCTGATGCGGTTGCGGCCAAACGCAATGACGGCCTGTCGCAAAGATTGATGCAATTCCGCCTGACCGACCCTGATCCGCTGCTGTATCACAACGAAGCTATTTACCGCGATGGCGCGGTGATCGGCTATCTGACAAGCGGCAATTATGGTCATTATCTTGGCGGTGCAATCGGGCTTGGCTATGTCAAATGCAACAGCATTGGCGAAACTGCCGAAGCACAGTTAAACGCCCATTACCAGATTGATGTTGCCGGTAAATTAGTCGATGCCGAAGTGAGTTTGCGTCCCCTGTATGACCCAAAGGCCTTACAGGTCAAATTGTAGGTCAGGTCAAATTGTAAGGCAGGTTAAATTACCAGTTAGGTTAAAATATAAGTCAAATAGAAACATAAATATGGTCCTTTTTTAAGGAGATCATGCTGATGATCCAGAATAGATTGATCACATATTCGTCGCGGCGCAGCGGTGGCCGTGAAGCAAGACGTAACCTGCGTGCAGCGCCATTGGCCGAGGATTTGCGGCCAATACGTGCTGGGCTCGAAGGGGGAAATTTCAAACCTCTGGATGCGGCGGCTGTTCAGGCGGTTGATGCAACCGTTTATCAGATTTTGGAAGAAATCGGCCTTAGCCAAGCGCCAGACTCGGGCGTGAAATATATGACTGATGCTGGTGCCATTCTTGGTGATGATGGCCGTCTTCGTTTCCCGCGGGGATTGGTCGAAGATACGCTTGCCAAATGCGCGCGTCATATCACGCTTCATGGGCAAAATCCGAAACATGATCTGCTGTTATCAGGGTCGCGTGTGCATTATGGCACGGCGGGTGCGGCGGTTCATGTTGTTGATATTGCCAAGAATGAATATCGCGAATCCTACCTTGCCGATATTTATGATGCTGCGCGGATTGTTGAGCAAATGGATAATATCCATTTCTTTCAGCGTCCGATGGTTGCGCGCGATATTCCCGATCCGGCCGATCTGGATTTCAATACGGTCTATGCGGCGATCAAAGGAACAACAAAACATGTTGGCGTCAGCTTTACCGAAGCTGAATTTATGAAACCAGTTTTTGAAATGCTGCATAGCGTTGCTGGTGGCGAAGATAAATGGCGGGCGCGTCCGTTCGTGTCGAACAGCAATTGCTTTGTCGTGCCGCCACTTCGGTTTGCCACTGAATCCTGTTTGGTGATGGAAGAGGCGGTGCATAACGGCATGCCAGTTCTGTTGCTGTCGGCAGGGCAAGCAGGGGCAACAGCACCAGCCAGCATTGCCGGTGCGGTCGCGCAGGCCTTGTCTGAGGTGATTGCCGGATTGATTTATGTCAATGCGATGAAACCTGGACATCCCTGCATTTGTGGAACATGGCCATTTGTTTCAGATTTGCGAACCGGGGCGATGTCGGGCGGATCGGGTGAACAGGGGTTATTGACCGCTGCCTGCGCGCAAATGCTGCAATATTATGATTTGCCGGGGGGGGCTGCTGCCGGTATGGCCGATGCGAAAATGCCGGATGCGCAATCTGGCTATGAAAAAGGCAGCACGCTTGTCATGGCGGGGCTATCTGGGCTGAACATGGTCTATGAGGCCGCTGGCATGCATGCGTCACTGCTTGGCTTTTGTCTTGATAGTCTGATTATCGACAATGATATGTTGGGGCAATGTTTACGCTGTGTTCGCGGCATCGAGGTGAATGAACAAACCTTGGCTGTTCAGGTGATGAAGGATATTTGCATGGGTGGCCCCGGTCATTATCTTGGCCATGACCAGACGATCAATCTGATGCAAACCGAATATGTCTATCCGGCAATTGCCGACCGCTCTAGCCCAAAGGAATGGGAAGAGCTTGGCAAACCAAATCTGCTTGAGGTGGCGCGGCAACGCAAAGAAGATATTCTGGCCAACTCACATTCAAGCCATATTTCTGACGCGCTTGATGCCGAATTGCGGGCGCGTTTCAAAATTTTGCTCTAGCCGGTTTTGGTCTGCTCTAGCCGGTTTGGCGTCACAGGTCTAGTTGCGAACCGGTGCGCCATCATCCAGCATGGCACTGATGCGGGCGTGGGTCTCGGGCGTCTTTGCCAGCCGGATAAAGGCGGCTCTTTCGCGGGCGAATAACCCATCTTCATCAATCGGACTATCCTCATCGGGGCTTTGCACCATGATTGTGGCAATCTGCATGGCAACGGTTTTGTCATGCGGCATGAAATCGCCACGATCAACGCCATCTTGCATAAAGCCTGCCATTTTTTCGGCAAGTGCTGCCGGTGCCAATTCGGCCTTTGGCGGTTTTGGTGGCGTGTAAGAGGCGGCCATTTCGGTAACAAGCTGGATTGCCCGTGGCAATAGCCGGTCTCGGTTCATCACGGTTTCATCATGGTCTTGCCGAAAATATTGCATGCGTGACGCAAGCTCGGGCGAAGATCCGGTGGCGGCATATCCAAGATTCATCCATGCTTTCCAAGCGGCCTGTTCCCAATCGCCAAGATGGGCATGCCAGCGTAAATAGCTTTCCTTAACCCCGCCGCCACTTGGCACAACGCCAACCGCCGCTTCGACAAGACCAAGAACCGAATTGGTATGCACGACAAGCTTGTCACAATGCGCCAGCACCTCAAATCCGCCACCAGCGGCAAGACCGGACGGCGCGCCAACAACCGGAACTGGGGCATATTTCAAAGCGGCAACAGCCGTCTGGAACCGCAAAAGAAACCCGTCAATTTCATCCCATTGCCCCGCCTCGATCATGCGGCGAAACGCATTTAGGTCAACGCCGGCCGAAAAATGCTGCGCGTCATTATGAATGATGATTCCCGCCCCATGATCCTTGGCAGCGGCGGCAACAATTTCCATCGAGGCATCGGTTAGCGCATTGGCTTTTGAATGAAATTCGACAAGCCGCAAATCGCCGTCAAGGGCAAAAAGGCTGGCAGCGTCATTTGTCAAAATCGGATGGAGGGTGCGCCGTGTCATATGAAAGCGCATCACCCCTTCGGGTAAATTGACCGGCTGGCGGGCGCCATCGGCATGGCGAACCATCAAGCTGCCTGCCTGTACGCTGTAATTGGGTGCGCCACCTTCCAGAAATGCCGGCATCGTTAAACCACATTCATCGAGAAGTGCGGCGAAACGCTGCTGGCCAATGGCGTCAATCATTTCAAACGGGCCGCGTTGCCAGTTAAAGCCAAGCTTCATCGCATCGTCAATATCCTGCGGTGTTGTTGTCACCGACGGCACAAGGCTTGCCGCATAATGCAAAATCCGGCCAAGAACACGGCGGCAGAATCTGGCCTGATCATCATGCCCATCAAGCAGCATGAACAAAGGTTCATCCTGACGGGCAGAGGCTTCGGCAGCGGCAATTGCTGCGGCGGGAAGCTTTGTTTTGGCAGGTTTTAAGGGTGGCATATCATTGCCCTCATAACCGGCAAATTGCCGTGCCATGCGTTTGGTGCCATCCAGACAGTAAAAACCGCCCTTGCCCTTATCACCGGTAAAGCCAGCGGCAATCATCGCAGCAATGGCCGGATTGGCAGCGCCAACCGCATGAAACGCATCATCGGCAGGCAAGATATTGCCAAGCGAGACAACAACATCGGCCATAAGATCAATGCCGATCAGATCATAAAGACCAAAGACACCTGTTTTTGGAATGCCCATTGGCCGGCCGAATAACGCATCAGCATCTTCGATGGCAAGATTGCATTTCAAGGTTTCGTCAATGCCAACCTGAAGCGCAAACACCCCAACACGATTGCCAAGAAAGCCTGGCGTATCGGCGCAGCGAACAACCCCCTTGCCAAGAACACGGTCATTGAAATCGGCAAGGCGATCAATAACATCACTGGTCGTTTCACTGCCGCGAACAAGCTCGAGAAGCCGCATATAGCGAACCGGATTAAAATAATGGGTGATGGCGAAACGCTGGCGAAACGCGCTTGGCATATCCTCGACAAGAAGCTTGATCGGAATGGTTGAGGTGTTCGAGCTGACAATACAATCAGCGCCAATCACCGCATCAAGACGGTGATAGAGCGCTTTTTTGATATCCAGCCGTTCAACAACGGCCTCGATGATCCAGTCGCAATCGGCCAGCTTGTCAAAATCATCATCAATGACGCCAGTGGTGATACGCGCAACATTCTTTTTTGACATTAATTGCGGTGGATCGGATGCCAAAAGCCGGTCAATGGCGCTTTCGGCCGGTGTCTTTTCACCCGCCGATTTGGCACCAAGATCAAGCAGCAAAACATTATGACCAGCATTGGCAATCTGCGCGGCGATGCCACTTCCCATTGTGCCAGCGCCAATCACGGCAATATTACGAAAATTTGCAGCGCTCATTTGATCATCCTTTAAAATAGTGGCCTGTTGTCAGGTTCTTGTTACCTAGCTGGCCAGAAAGTGGCGAAGCGCATCATTGACTTCGGCGGGGCGTTCGGCTGGCAACATATGGCCTGCGCCATTCAGAATGACGCGTTCACTATTGACCAGACTATCAGCCATTGCATTGCCAAATTTTACCGGCGTCATCCGGTCAGATGCAGCCAAAATACACAAGGTGGGCTGGGTGATTTTTGCCGCTGCCACCTTGCCACTACTGTAATTATTGCAGGCGACCAAATCATGGCGAAGCGCATCGGCATGATTGCTTGCCATCAACCGGTTTCCGTAACCAAGAAAGGAATGGCCGGGCTGGGTATTGTCATGCATATGCGCCATTGGTCCATGTCCCCAGCTTGTCATCACGCTAATGGCCTTGCCAAGAGCCTTGTCGGACATTGTCAAAAGCTGATCATTCACCGGAATCGCCAAGGCCCCCGCAATCAGGCCAAGGCGCGAGACACGGTCTGGATAGCGTGCGGCGGCATCAATGGCAACAAGACAGCCTTGGGAATGGCCAACAAGACAGGCCGTTTTCACATCCAGACCATCAAGAAGGGCGATCACCCAATCAGCCATATCTTCGATCGATTCCATCGGCGTGCCGCCAGATAGGCCATGACCCGGGAAATCAGGTGCCAGAACCGGATAGCCGCGATAGGCAAAATACCGGCTTTGCAGAACCCATGTCAGATGGTTTTGGCCGCTACCATGAAGCAGAACAAGTGCCTCGCCATCATTGGAAAAGGATCGCCCGCCAGTGGCGATATGGATTTGTGTGTCGAATAGCTGTTGTTTCATCGTGACTGCCCCTTAATCGACCGTGCGGTTAGTCTTTGGTCTTGGCAAATTTGGCGGCTGCCCGAAATCCGGTTTCGAAATCAGCTTTGATATCGTCAAAATCTTCTAGGCCAACCGATAGGCGAATCATATCATCGGACAGGCCGCCCTCGATCATCGCTTCGGCGGAAATATGCGAATGGGTTGTGCTTGCCGGATGGATCACAAGCGTTTTGGCGTCACCAACATTGGCAAGATGCGACGCTAATTCAACCGATTCAATAAAGCTGCGTCCCGCATCGCGCCCACCTTTCAGGCCGAATACAATGATCGAGCCTGCGCCGCGTGGCATCATGCGTTTTGCCAATTCATGCCCCGGATGATCGGCAAGATTGGGATGACGTACCCAAGCGACCGCTTCATGGCCGCTTAAAAATTCCAGCATCTTGGCAGTATTATCCATGTGACGCTGCATCCGTAACGGCAGGGTTTCGATGCCTTGCAGAATATGAAAGGCATTTGTTGGCGAAAGTGACGGGCCGAAATTATACATGCCTTCTGCGCGGAATTTTGCGGTAAAGGCAGCAGGGCCGAATTCTTCGTAGAAATTAATGCCATCCATCGCATAATGCGGGCCTGCAATGGTGGGAAATTTGTCATTCTGTCCCCAATCGAAATTACCGCCATCAACCACTGCCCCGCCAATTGCAACACCATGACCGCCAATCCATTTGGTCAATGAATGAATGATCAGATTGGCACCAAGCTCGAAAGGCTTTAACAGCCAAGGGGTGTTAAATGTACAATCAAGCATCAATGGAATACCGGCCTTGGCGGCAATTTTCCCCACAGCTTCGACATCCATGATATCCAGACCCGGATTGCCAATCACTTCGCCAAAAATCAATTTGGTATTGGGCTGGATGGCTTTTTCGATGCCGGCAAGATCTGACGGGTCAATAAAGCTTGTGGTGATGCCAAAACGCGTAAGCGTGTTTTCCAGCAGATTGATATTGGCACCATACATGCGCGATGACGAAACGATATGATCGCCTTGCGAACATAGCACCAAAAGCGCGGTTGAAAGCGCCGCCATGCCCGATGCGGTTGCCGTTGCCGCAACCCCACCTTCAAGCGCGGCAACACGCTGTTCCAGCACGGCAACTGTTGGATTCGAGATGCGCGTATAAAGATGACCGCCAAGTTCTTGGTTATAAAGCGCGGCTGCATGTTCGGTATTTTGAAACACATAGGATGTTGTCTGATGGATCGGCACTGCGCGCGAACCATGACGTTCGTCAGGCACATGACCAGCATGTAGGCTCAACGTGTCAAATTTATAGTCACCGCTCATCTCAAGCCGCCTTTTTTGATGTTTCGATTTCCTCTTTTTGCCCGCTTCGGCAAGCCAAGTCAATGAGGCCAAGTCAGTGAGGGCATCACTGATCGATCATTACGAAGGCCCACCCATGCCGAAACCGGCAATTGCAAAAGCCAGAGGGTTCGTGGGCTGTTTTTGATGATTAGCCAAGGTGAAAATAATCAATCCCGTCTTTGGTCTGAATTTGCATTTCTTCTCGGGCAACAAGATGGTTCAGATGTGCGCGCGCCTCGCAGCTGGCAAAGAATAATTCATGGTCGGTCAGATCAAAGGCAAAAAGCGCATGCATCGCACCTGCTGTTGTGATGGGCCCAGTGCCCGCAGCGCCGCGCAAAAGATCAAGCCGCGTATTGTGATGTTCAATCAATTCAGCCGCCCGCACGCCGCCGCCAAAATACGGCCAATCATGCCCCGGAATGATTAGCCAGTCATCAGTCAGATGGCGCATCTGATCGAGATAACTGTAATAATGCCCAAGCATATCAATCTCGATAGACCGAAGGCTGACCGAAATATTCGGTGAGATGCGGGGCAATAGAAAATCAACACAGATATGAAGCTTGCGGTCATGATCGGACAGGCTCATATGGCCTGGTGAATGGCCGGTATCAAAGCGCGGTGTCCAGATGCCTGATTTGCTGTGAAAACGGTGATCGGTATCAATGATTGTGACATCGGGAAGATCGCCCGATAATTTGCGGAAATAATTGCCCTGTGAGCGGATGCGATCGACAATGTCGCAATCTAGCCCGAAACGGGCATAGGTATCGCCCATGATCGTGCCAAATGCGGCATCAGATTGGGCAAGGCTCCAGCTTGCCTGTGCATGCTCAACCGCGCCCATATAGATTGGCGCGCCAGTGATCGCCGCCAGCGCACCAGCATAGCCAACATGGTCAGCATGATAATGCGATACGATAATGCCAATTACCGGCTTGCCAGCCAAAGGCCCTGCCAGCATCACCTGCCACTGATCGGCAATGGCCTGACTTTGAATGCCGCAATCAAGAAGCAGCCAACCATCTTTCGTATCAAAGGCATAGAGATTGATATGGTTTAACCTAAAGGGAAGGGTAAAGCGCATCCAGTAAAGATCATCAGCAAGCGCGACCATTTTACCGGTTTTCGGCGGGTCGATGGCAAGAGGGGGCATTGACGGGTTTGGCATGTTTGACATGTGCATTACTCTTGTGCGGCCAGAATGGCGCGAAAATGGTGAAACAAGGGTTGGGTGATTACCGGACAGGGATCAAAAAACAGACCTTTATATTAAAGCGGATATTGCAGGGTATATTATAGGGGTGATGAATGGCCTTTGCGCCGGTTCGAAATTAACTGCCAGCAAAATCATGCTGACGCCACGCTTCATAAATCACAATCGAAACGGCATTAGCAAGATTTAGCGACCGGTTATTTGCCACCATTGGCAAACGTAATTTGTGATCCGACGCAATGTGGGCATGAACATCGGCTGGCAACCCCGAGATTTCCGAGCCAAATAGAAAAGCATCTCCCGGGGCAAAGGCGCGGTCATATATGGTGCCTTCGCCCTTTGTGGTAATCGCAAAAAGCCGCGGCTGGTCAAGCCAGTCCAAACAGGCCGCCAGATCATCATGAATATGAACGTCGCTTAGCGCGTGATAATCTAGCCCCGCACGCCGGCATGATTTTTCGTCAAGCGCAAAGCCAAGCGGTTTGACCAGATGCAGACGATTACCGCTATTTGCCGACAGCCGGATAATATTGCCGGTGTTGGGGGGGATTTGTGGCGCAAATAAAATGATCTCAAACATCAATGACAATGCCTTGGAAAATAGTGGTGGTTAAAATATTGCCGTAAAATTACTAAAGTAAAATTACTAAAGTAAAATTGCGATCGTAAAATCATTATTGACGGCAGGCCGCCTTTTACCAACCCTGATCACCGGCCAATGCGATCTTGGTCGCAGCTGGCCAGCCTTGGCAGTTTGGTGCCAATAGGGACCAGCCGACACGGCGTGCCGTCTCTGGCCTAATTAATTCATTTGGATTAATCAGGCTGGATAAGGCTGGTAGAGTTAATTTGGCAGGGTTTAAGTGACAATCGGTGATGCTAATGAAAAGTGACGCGGGTCAATGCGATCACAATTCAACCAAAAACAGCCAGCCATAGGAAATGATCACCGCTGGTACGGCGGAATAAAGGGTTGCCACTACCGCCACTTTGGGGGCAATCGCAATCGCCGGAAACAACGCGTCACCATCATTACTAAGCGCGTTTCCGATCTGCGCCGATAGCGGCAGAATGCCAGCAAGATACATTGTCGTGACCAAAACCTGCGGCCCACATCCTGGTAAAAAGCCAATCAAAATGGCGATCATCGGGGTGAAAAGCGTAAAGCCGCTGAAGACTTGTTTTAGGTCAATCGCAAAGAAATAAACTGATAAATCAAATACCAGATAGGCGCCAATCACCCAGACGGTCACAAAATTAGTATCGGCAACGGTGCGCCGGAGGATTGTTCCGCTTGCCGAAAAGGCGGTATCGCCACGAATGCCAAATCTTGGTGCCAACCGCATGGTAACGGCTAAAACGCCGCCAAGTACGCCAAGAAGGCTTGCAGGCTTGTCGAGATAATCGCTTGCAAACAACGCATCAACATCGATCTGAAAGGCAACAAGAGCGGCAAGAACCAGCCCGGGAAGCATGATAATTAACCAGATCCGGTCTAGCCATGGCGTGCTGGCATCCTCGTTCATATGGTCGACATCATGCCCTTCGCCAAGCGACCCGCGCAAAAAATCACGGCCATGAATATAATTGACGATCCAGCCGCTGAATGTGCCAACAACAAACCCAAGCGCGACCATTGCAAGACCGACAAGTGGTTGTTGTGCAATCAAAAGAAATGCAGCGTCGCCCATTGTTGCGGTCAATACCGCAACAACACTGCCAAAACTGAGCCGGCCCGATACATATTGCGTCACCACAATAATGGCCCCACCACAACCGGGAAGCGCGCCAAGCGCGGCGGCAACAGGCACTTGCCAGACCGCCGCCTTGCGCAGCGCCGCAGCGGCATCAATATTCAAAACTCTTTCAATGCCATAGAAAATGAAGAATGTACCAGCAACAAAGGTGCTGACCTGGATATAGGCATCGGCAATCGCCTTGAACAGAATGTCATTAAACTCAGATTCGATATGCGTCATCACATAGCCAGCCAATAGAACCGGAAATAGAATCAAAAGACTATGAAATGCGGTCGCAGGGTCGCGTGGCCCGCCTGTTGCGGGCTGTGAGTTTGCCATTGGTGACAAGTTCTGATTCATAACATAAACTTAGCATCTTCTAACTTTGATCACAACGCCTAATATTACAATTAATGCTAACTTGCCCGATATGTGAATTTGGTGCGATGCTTACAATCTGATATCTTTATATCCGGCATCGTTAAATCTGATGTTTTAGGGGCTCCAACATGGCACATGGCCAAGAAGATCAATTGCTATTTACCGCCCCAATTCTGTTATTTGGTGCGGCTCCAATCGCTGGGTCACTGCTATCTTGTCTTGATCGCTGTCAAAACTGGCCGGTTGTGGCGGCAGATGGTGGGCTTGGTACGGCTTTGTCATGTGGGCTTCGTCCACAAGCGGTGATTGGCGATATGGATTCGGCAAATGATCTTGAGCAGCTTGCCGATGATATTCGCCAGATAAAACGATCAGGACAAGATGATACTGATTTTGAAAAATCGCTTGATTTGATTGCGGCGCCTCTGATCATTGGCATTGGTTTTCTCGATGGCCGGTTTGATCATTCCTTGGCGGCACTTGATGCGCTGGCGCGACTGCCGCATGACCGGCCGGTTATATTGGTTGGTGGTGATGATGTTTTATTGCGTTTGCGCGGTGATTTTGAAATTACCTTGCCGCTGGCAAGCCGGTTTTCGGTCTTGCCACTTGGCACACAGCATTTTTTGCGCTCACGCGGCCTGGAATGGCCGTTGGATGACGTCACGATGGCGTTTGGTAAACGAACCGGCACCTCAAATCGGGTGAATGGCGCGCCGGTTTCGATTGCGGCTGGCGTTGGTGATGGCTATGTGGTGATGGCACCTTTCACCGCATTTGATGCGATGCTTGATGCCGCGGTGGCAATGGCAGATTTGCCAGCCTGAATTTGCGGCCGAGACGAAAGACCAATGAACAAACAGCCTTTGTCTGATCTGGATGATGGTCAAAACAGCCCTGTTTGGAATTGGATGGGTCGTTATTGCTTTGTGTGACGCCTCGCCCTATAGTTTGGCCTGATATATTTTACCGGCAGGAGACGATTAATGCATAAACCTGTGTCATCAACTACGGCAGTGATGCGCCATCATGTGCTGACAGATGCTATTCTTTTTGGCCCCTTTGCAGGAAAAGCGATGTCCGCACCTGTGGCAAAGGCGTTTCTGATTGTGGTTGGCAGTCTGCTTTTGGCAGTGTCGGCACAAATCAAAATTCCGTTTTATCCGGTGCCGGTAACAGGGCAAACATTGGTTGTTCTGTTGATTGGCATGACCTACGGCCCGCGCCTTGGCGGGGCAACAATTGCGGCTTATTTGCTTCAAGGGGCGATGGGATTGCCGGTTTTTGCTGGTGCTACTGTTGGCATGGTAGCATTGGTCGGGCCAACGGGTGGTTATCTTGCCGGCTTTTTAGTCGCGGCGATTATTATGGGCTTTTTGGCCGAACGCGGCATGGGCCGCTCGGTCATCAGCACGGTGATTGCAATGGTGATTGGTAATGCCGTTATCTATGCAATGGGCGTGTCATGGCTAACGAGCTTTATCGGTATGGAAAAAGCGCTGATGCTTGGTATGGCGAAATTTTTATATGGTGATGCGTTAAAGCTGGTGATTGCTGCCTGTTTGATGCCAGTGGCATGGCGGTTGGTGAAATCAGCGCAGAAATAGCCAATATTTGCTGCCAATATTTGATGCCAGCCTTTTGTCTGACTAATTGCCAGTCAATAGATGGCCCTTCGCTGAATTCCAATATGACGCTCCGGCATTTGCCGGAGCGTTTTTTATGATCCCAGCTTAAATGCGCGTTAGATATTGATTGTCATTTGCCGGTCGGTCAAACGGCATTGGCGCATTGCCAAGCGTTTCAAATTCTTCTAGCGCATCAGCAATATCAAGAACCTCGGCCTCACCGGATGCTTCGATGATTTCAAGAAGGCGTTCTTCGGGTGACTCACCCTCATGATGCAAAATCGTGACGGCGATGACGGCAGCAATGCTGCTTGTCACGACATTATCTTCACTGGTGACAGGCCTTACGAAAGGAATGACGCGGCAATCTTGCCTTGAGTCATGATCGGTCATGCGCATGACAATACTCCATTATCGAAGAGACGTTGTGGGGATGAATGAAGGTCAAGTTACGGTTTGGGCGTTGACCACGCCGAAAATCAACAAATTGATATAACCATGCTTGTTTCATACGAGATATAGTGTGTCTCGATTTTTCTTTTGGGGAAAGTGAAAAATACAAAAAACCGCAAATGATCAGGTGTTTTTCCCAATCTTGCGGTTTTCTATTGTATTTTATAGCGCCGAAGCGGTGGTGTGTATTAGCTGCCGCCGCGCCTGACAAGAATTTTGCCAGCAGGCTTGTTGTTCACATTTTTCACCGTATTGGTTGCCTGGCTGAAGATCACAGTTTCAACGCCGAACGTATCAACAACGCTCACCCGGGCGCGAATCTGACGCCCTACCATGCTTTGTGACAGGTCAAACCGGCTTGTGCTTGTTGTTTCAATGGCTTGCTAATTGCGGCCATCTTTTGATGACTCCATCCTATGGATAGGCTGGCAATGCCATCTTCATCGGCAATGAGGCTTTTATCGACAACCGACGCATCTTCTTCACGCGCGATACCAGCCAATCGTGGTGCGCTAGTTGGTTTGTCATTTACATTTTGAACAGGGGTCGATGGCGGGCTGACAAGTGTTTCTAGATTGCCATGCCCATCAACATAGGAAATTTGTACCCGCAGTCTTTGGTCAACATGGTGCTCGCGCGGGGTAAATGACTGCTGAACAGCGCCAGTTAAATTCATCCAGCTGTTGCCGTCTTTCGAAACCCTTGCCCATGCCATCACTATCCATGATGGCAGATGTGTCGACGATAAGCGGATCATCCTCAATCGCAATAAAGCCTGTGCCATCGCTGGCACCCTCATTATTTGTGCTGGCACCAGTAGATGCGGCTGTTGTGCTGCTTTCTTGGGTGTTCATTGCAGCGTCGCTTGCGCTTGGTTCGGGCAAGCCACCTGCGACAAGAGGCGATGCGTTCAACGCAGCAGCCAAGATTGCAACTCTTGTTAATAGTTGGGGCATTTTATGCCCCCTAGTCCGTAATGCGACGCTGATTTTCAGCCCACAAGTGGATTATAATATATTTTTGTGCCGGATAACACACCTCTGATAAAACACAATAACTGGTTTTGTCTATGTTTCATAGTCAGCGGGGCAGAACTTTCGCACAGCAAGAAAAAAGACACAAGACCGGTGGGCGTAAGGCCTCGTTTCTTGTGCCGGTCTTTGTCTAGCTTTTGCAGGTGGTTGACCTCATTCAGTTTCATCAAGCACTTTACGCGCCGCGCGCATACATTCCAGCGCCTGCGGAACGCCGCAATAAATGCCGATGACATGAATGATCGCGCGCAATTCTTCGCGTGTGACACCGTTCTTGATTGCGCCGCGGCAATGTAATTCCCATTCGGTCATTTTGCCAAGCGCGCCAATCATGCTGAGGTTCATCATTGACCGTGTTTTGACGTCAATTGCCTCATCGCCCCAGCCAAAGCCCCAGCACCAAGCGGTCATGGCCTCTTGAAAGGGGCGTGAAAAATCATCAGCACCATCAAGTGATTTTTGGACATATTCGGCACCAAGGGTTGCTTTGCGTTTTTCAAGGCCAGTTTCAAATAGATCTTTATCCATGGGTTTCCCATTCTTTTATCTAGGTTGGCGGCGCGAATCGGCCGTATTTTTTGTGTGGGTCATTTTTGTCAGACCTGACAATCGATCAAGATTGCGGCGAGATAAGATTGCGGACAGTCGGCCAGCCAGTCAATAGCGTTTTTCCGTGGCAAAGCCGGTTATCTGACCAGATCATAAACCACAGCTTCTTTTAAAATTGGCAGCATTTAAATTAGTAAATTTGGAGGAAACCTGAAGTCGGGCTATCGTTGACTGCAAATTAGCGGGCAAGGCTTTCATTTCAAATGTTGGCTGCCCTGAAATCGGTTCGATGTGTTGTGGGATGTGACTAAGGGGGAAGGGTGAAAATGATCGAGGTGACTCCGGCAGTAACATCAAGCCAAGCCAAAACCGGATCTGATGTAGGAACATCTGAAGGCAAAGTTGAATTATTGGCGGCTGCGGCGGATTTTTTTGCCGACCGGTTGTTAACCCGCAAACAGCAAAAACGCCTTAGCTTTTTCATTGAATTCACCGCCAAGCCGGTGCGCGGCCCAATCAGCCTTGATATGCTTGCGGGTAAATCAGGCTTGTTTGGGTTTCGCCCACCCCGCCTGTTTGAGATGACGGTTTCATCGGCAGCTGGCATGCGGGCAGCTTTGGATGCGGTCGCTGTTGAAATGGTTCATATCGCGCAGGTTATGAGCCAGCGATTGGAGATATTTGCCAAAATGCGGAAAATAGGCGGGCAACGTGAAACAGCGTTAAAGGCGCGATGGCTTGGCAAACGCGCCATCTTTATCGATTCTTTGTCCCGCGCCGAACGAGCATGGGTGATCGAGGCTGAGGTTACGTCAAAACAACTTGTGGGTGAATTTCTGGCTTGGTCATCCGGCCGCATCCGGTCGGTGCCACGCCAGCGCCCAAAAGGCGATAAAATCGGGCTTTATCGTGTTCGGCCAACAAAAATTGTGATGCCTGCATCAAGCCAGATATGGAGTGACAAAGAAGAAGAAACAGTGATGGTGCCATCGATATCTGGCGCCGAATCGTTTTGTTCAGCGCCAAGCCAGACCGCAGCCGTTCCGCAAAATTTCGGCTCAGATATCGTTCCGGCAGATTTTGCACCGGTTGGCGCCGCTAGCGCAAGCGGCAGCCAGCCAGTAGATGATTCGGCAGATGATTCGGCGGGGCAGGGTGTTGACACCCAAGTCAAAACCAAGGCACAGCAAATGCTGCCTTCATTGGCCGCACAAAAAAATGCCGCGGCTGCGCCCATTGATCCGCCGCCAATCGCCGAATTTGCCATTTATGTCGAGGTGCCGTCACTTGGCACAACGCGGCGGCTGAATAGCGGCGCATTTCATGACAAGCTGAATGACCTTTATGAACGTGGTTTAATTGCCCGCGAGTCCGCTCGCGCGGCAATACGCCTTGCCGATGATCGTCGTCGCCAGCTTCGCTAGAGCGCCTAATGCCTCTTGGTTAATTATTTGATGACGTCTGCGCTGCAAATGGATATGGTGCCAAAAATGAATTTTGGCT
>Ga0213869_10000927_pt1 | contig 22496 bp, 35 predicted proteins | sample PICome_10_FD_160083 | JGI IMG/M metagenome (GOLD analysis project Ga0213869, IMG submission 160083) | Coastal seawater microbial communities near Pivers Island, North Carolina, United States - PICO132 | ecosystem: Environmental > Aquatic > Marine > Coastal | place: USA: North Carolina...
TATTGGTAATGCAAATGTCGCTAAGCTAAAAAACATTATGGCTAAAGAGGGGAAAAATGGCATACGCTTTACTGATTATGATATGGTTAGTGGCGGAAAAAAGGGCGCACAAAATGTTGTATCTTGGGAAAAACCTGGAAGTGAAATCGACACTTATATTCATCAAACAAATGCCCAAGGAGATATTAATGAAGGAAACTTTAGATATCGCGCAGGATCAACTCCTGCAGCTGAAGGCAGGGGAGAAGGCATATTTACTAGCCCCACTAGCTACGCTGACCAAAACGCAGCATATGGAGCCCGTGAGCTAGGCGTTGTAACCGCAAGAGCTGATGCTTCTAAGTTAGGTCAAGGGCAAACTAGGCTAGCTATGGATGGCCCAGATGCGCCTGAAACTTTTATTCCCGAAGCGCAAGTGCAAGAAATTTTTGAAATTAAACCAGCCACTATGCAATTAACTGAAATGGGTAATAAAACTGTTGGCTCTATAGCAAAAGCTACTGACAGCTTTAAAGCTTCTATTTCAGATATGCGCAAAAACAATGACATCAAAAAAATGTTTGAAAAAGAAAACACGTCGGATGAAAACATTGTAGGTATGTTTATTGATTCATTAAGAGTTATTGACGAAAATGCTGCTGGGCAAGCTAGAAAAGTTGCTGGCCATGACAAAGTGTACGAAAGAATATCTTTGCAAGATTTGTATGATAAAGTTGGACGCAAAATAGAAGCTCGTATGACTATAGGGACTAAAGATAGATGGCCACCTGCTAAACGTAGAGAAGCTGGGGCTGTTATGCTAAATTATACTAGGGGTAACTTAGGCGACTTTATTGAAGAAGCTATGGTTAAAACTAAAACTGGTAAAGGGCTAGATGTTAAAGATGAGCTATTACTAACTACTAATAAAAATTTTAAAGACTGGGCTCGTACAGGTGGAAGAACCTTAATGAATGCTCTTGAAGGGCCTAGAGAAGCTAGAAATCCTAGTATTAACCCACACGGTGATTGGGCTATGAATGAAGCTGGTGAAATAGTCGGATTTCCAAGAGGATCTACTAAAGCAGAATTCTTTTCTGGGGGAAGTAAAGTTCAATTATCAGAATCCAGTTTTCCTTCAGTTATTAAATCTTTAAATATTTTAGGCAGACAAGCCCTTGGTATGGATAAAGATTTCTTTGGACTAATAAAATCATTAGGCAAAAAAGGCATATTAAAAGAGCGCCCTGGCCCATTAGCAGAGCATAAAGCATCTCTTAATTTGCACAGGTTAACCGACACTGAGCAAGACGAACTAACAGAAGCATACGATATTTTGCAAGATGCTCTTAAAGAAGCATTTCCAAATAAACCAGCTACCTCAAGACAATTTATTGAATTGAAAGAGTCGGTATTTTCAAGCCGTATAAAAGCGTTAGATTCTGTTGCTAGAGAAACTAAAACTAAAGGCAATCAATACAAATCTAAACAAAGTTTTACTAGAAGACTAGATGAAGAGTTAGAAAAAAGATTTGCTAATGACCCTGAAGCTAAAGTGTATATGCAACACAATGTTGACACTCGTGGCCGTACGTCACCAATAGATCCTTCGGGAGGCTCTTTAAACTCTGGTGGCGCAATTCGTCATGGATTTACTGGAGCTAAAAAACCTATAGTATACGGGGATGAAGGGTTTAATCAAATTGTTGACGATTTAATTTTATTTGATGATAAGGCGGGCTTAAGCAAAATACAAGGTACAGGGTTAGATAGGCATTCACATTGGTTAAAAAATAAAGACATGTACCTTAAACAAGGCCAAGAAGCTTTAGACAATGTAGACAATCCTGATTGGAATCCAAAATGGATGGATAGAAAAGACGCCGGGCCTTATTTGAGAGGAGTTATGGAAGTAGCTCGAATTAAGAAAGCAAATGATGCTGGTGTTCCTTATGAGTCTAATATGATGATTGAGGTTGATGCCCCTTCTTCAGGTTCTCAACATATTGGTGCACAATATGGCGATGAAAACATACTAAAGTTAACAAGTGTTCTTACTGATCCTGTTGATCGCACAGGCTTGACTGCTGCTGAAATAAGGCTACTAAGCGAAGGTGTTCCGGATGATGCTATTGCTAAAGATTTGTATACTGATGTTGGCGTAAAATACAACAAATATATGCAAGAAAGTTACGATGAATTAGCTGCAACCGACCCTGAAAAAGCTCGTTTGTTTAAAGAAATTTCTGACGAATTTTTAGGTGGAGACAGAGGAATTGTTAAACCTATTGTTATGAAAGTTCCTTACGGGGCAGGAAATGACACACTTAAGATTGATTTAAATTCTCAATTAGATGGTAGAAAAAAATTAGCTATTTTAGAGCGGGGAGTTGATCCTGATGAGCTAATGGAATTTCATTGGAATAAAGGTATGGCTAGAGCTTTAAATGATGGGCTTGCTACACAATACGAATTTAAACAATTTAATTCTTTAATAGGTAAGATTTTTAATACTAGAACAAATAGAAAACCATTATTAATTGAAGGTCCTTCTGGAGATATAACTGATTTAACAAAGTACATAATGGGAAGCGAAAGAACTTTTCGAGCTACCATTGGTCCTGAAGGCGTTCCAGATTTAGCAGCTGTTAGAGCCCCTAATTGGAGAGGTCAAGAGGTAACAGTATATAACCAAGTTCCTAAACAAGAAATATCTCCTGAAGCTATTAACAAAATTGCAACTGATGCAAAAATGGTAACTCAAGGAATGGCTCCTAATGTAACTCATATGATGGATGCTGGATTTTTGCATAAATTAGTTCAAGCAGCAGATGCCGCCGGTATCGAAGTTAGGGTTGTGCATGATGCATTTTTTGTCCACCCAAATGATGTTAAAGCTGTTAAGCAATTATCTGGAAAAGTATTCCAAGACCTCCATGCTAATTATAATATTAGACAAAAAATGGTTGAAGGGTTGTCTAAAGCTACCGGTATGTCGATAGGAGACATATTAGCTAAAATTGAAGCTAAAGGCTTAACTATGGAAACTAAGTTTGATATTGGCGCTGAGCCAGTTGAAAGATTTACTAATGTTGTTAGAGGAGGATAATTGTGTATAAAGACTACAATGTAATGTCTGCTCAAGGAATGACAGACGTTGAATTACTAAAAGCTAATGGTGGTCCAGAAAAATTTGCTGGGACTTCTAAGGTTAATACATTTATGGTTAATAAGGTTTATCAAGATAATCTTAAAGCCGGGATGTCTAAAGCTGAAGCAAATGTAAGAAAAGTTGAAGCTCAAAAATTAGTAAAAGCCACGAAAGAGTGGCGAGGTTACTAAAACAAAAAATAAAGCTACATTTTGGATAATTGTCCAATTTGTAGCTTTATTTTTGCCTTTTACTAAAAAGTTGATCCCCAGGATCTCCATATGGACTACTTTTAAGTGCTTGGCTTATGTTTGCTTAGGCTTATTTTATAGTACTTTAAAACAAAGAACACAAAGCAATAGGCAAAAATAAAGGACTGTAACTAGGTATTAACCTAACTATAGCCCTTTATTTGCTTATGCACTAAGCTCTTTTGTTAAATTAGAAGCTGATAAGCCTCCTACTAATTTTCGTGGTTTTTTGTCATCAACTATAATAACTGTTGTAGGAATAGAATTAACGCCATAAGTAACAGACATTTCAGTTCCTTTCGGAGTATCTACATCGTACGTTTCTATTTCCCAATCTACAAGTTTATTTGTTACTTCTTTAAATATAGGCTCGTAATTTTTACAAGGACCACACCAATCAGCATGAAATTTTATTATTTTTCGCATGCGTCTCCTTCTATTTTTTCAGAACTGTGGAAAGCTGCAATTCTTAAAGATTTAATTAATCCTAAAATTGTAATTTCTAGTTCTTCTTTCATTTCTTCACTATAGTTAATATTTTCATATAAATTAATTGCCGTGTTAAGGGCTTCTGCTATTTCCATAACTGGGTATTTATTACATTGCATTATTTTTTCTCCTTAGAACCAACAATTGCTGGTTTTTTATTTTTATTTTCTTTAGGTTGTTTAGCTTCAAGTAGAAATTGAATAAGATTTCTATGAACATCGTCATTCATTGGAATTTCATCTATTTCTACTATAGAAGTATTTAAAAATGGTGAATCTACGTCTACCAATTGAATTGTTACTTTTGCTACTGTAGCCATTATTTTTCTCCTATTACTTGTGTTATTGTGTTTTCAGTATACCATCTGAATTTATTTTTAGTTGCCCATTCGCCATGGGTTAATTTTGTACCGTCTTTGCGAACTTTTGAGTGAGGCATTGGAGTTTTATGATTATAAAATAAAAATAGCAACTCCTTACCATTTGGTAAAGAATCCCTAATCCATACATATTTTCTAGCTTCTGCGCTATCCATAAATCTTCCTTTAGCTTCTATTATTAAATTGCCTTTTCCAAAGTCAGGAGTGTAAGTATGATTAATTGTGTAAGAAACTTTTTCAGGGTGATGTTCCCAATCTTTTAATAACCCTTTTTCTAACTCACCTTCCCATTTGGAATCGGCCCCTCTTACAGAGGCCTTCCATCTATTATTTGGTTTGTACTTATATGCCATTTAACTCTCCTATTTTATTTTAAGTAACAGCTCTTCTTGTGTTTCAACTCTATCTGGATCCGGTAAACAACAATCTACGGGACAAACTTCTACACATTGAGGAACAGCATGATGCCCTACGCATTCAGTACATTTATCTCCGTCAATCTCGTAGATTTCTTCTCCCATATATATTGCTTCATTAGGACACTCAGGCTCGCATACGTCACAATTAATACACATATCAGTTATTAATAGTGACATAGCATTACTCCTCTGCCACTAAATCAACCAACTCGCATACACTACCAGTACAGGCTAATGCTTTACTTCCTACAGTTGTATCTTCTAATTCATATTGACTAATTAGGTCCCAATTAACGGCTTTAGGCATTTTCTTAGCTAACTCTTCATACTCTGCTTTAGTGCAGTCTTCATAAGGAGCTTGCTGATATGAATGATCTGAATGTGGTAGGAAACTAACGCCTGATACTTCATCAAAGTGCTTGTATACCCACGCACCTACTTCCATCCATTCATGTTCTTTGACAGAAATAGTAACACTAGGTTTATGTTCGCAGTAATGCCTTTGGTAAGTAAGCCACAACTCAAGTTGTTCAATAGCATTTCTATCATTTCTAGTCACTGCGCCTTTTGGAGCTTTCATAGGAAATGTAAACACTTTAACACTATCGGGCTTCATAACATCAGGTTCGCAAGGTATTCCTTGGTCTTCCATAAGCTGTGCTATTGGGTCTTTTGCATCTGCCCTTACTCTTCTGAAATAATAATCATTATGTCTAGTATGAATACCAGATGCTGAATCTACTAATTGGCTTACTGTGCCACTAGGTTTAATAGCAGTTGTTGCAGTAGCCTGGCTAATTCCAAGCCTTCCTGACCAATCTTTATTTGTTTCAACACATTTCTTTTTAAGATCTGTAAGAAAATCGGATAAATTTTTCTTGCCATAATAACTTTTATCTGGGGTGCCATTCATAAATGAATTGTCCATAATTCCAGTTAGTGATACGCCTAACAACGCTTCTTCTTCTGTATTAAAAACCCATTTAGGTCTTAGTCTTTTAATATTTGTAAGAGAAGCTTGGAAAGTGCCAAGAATAGTAGCAAGCTTAACTTTGTTTTGTATATCTTTATAACTATCATTAGCTCTAACAACAACTTCAGTTAAATTACAAAATTGCCCGTCTCTTAATATAATTTCGCTACAAGGATTGCAGCCAAAATCATGTTCAGTATCACGTCTATTTGTAGTAGCAACTTGTTTTTTAGCAGCTTCTCTATTAAAAATACCGCGTTCTCCAGATTTAGATTCATAAAGCGAAGTCCATTCTTTCATAAAAATACTCATATCTGGTTTTTCTGTATAACATACACTATTGTTACTAAGCGCCATTTCTGGGGTATTACTCCACCATTGGCCGGACTTAGCGGTTCTCATACGCTCATCAGTTAAATTAGATAATGAAATAAGAGCACTACGCCTAACGCCGCCTACTACAACTACTTCTGCTACTTTGCACATAATACGATGACATTCGTAACTTGTTAACTTTCTGCCTCCAGCTTCTTTAAAAATGCTAGTACAAAAGTTAAATAAATCCAACAATGGTTCTGGCCCACTTGCCCTGCCCCCAAAAGTTTTAAGCCGAGCTCCCTTTTTTCTAATTCTAGAAAAATCCCATTTAGGCATTTCTCCGTTGTATAAATATGTAATTAGCTTTCTAAATGCAGATTGCCATCCCTCTTTAGAATCTTGTACAACAATAATATCATCTACATCAATTAATTCTTCTGGTATTTCTGGAAGTTTATTTATATGTTGGCGTTCTACACTAAAACCAACGCCAGTGCCATGTATTAAAATATAAAGGCATTCATCAAATGCTTTAGGGTGATCTACACTAAGATAAGCACAATTATATCCGGCTATATGATTTTTAGCCAAAGCTGTGCCGGCGGTCATTAAAGCCCTCATACTAGGCATAATATCTAAATTAAGAACTGCTTGTTCTAATTTTTTTCTAGTTGTTGTATCTAATTTAAAATCTGTATTTTCTTTAAGATGCTCTGCCATAAAATCAAAATATCTTGCTACAGTTTCTTCCCAGGTTTCTCTTCTGTTTTTGTCTGGCAGCCATCGTGCGTATCTGCTTAACGCTATAAAGTTTTGATAATCATTGGGTAACTTATTCATTATTTCTCCTTGTTGTTTTTATTGTTATCTTTTTGAAACCATTCATAGGTTTGAAGTTGGAAAATTTTTTTAGATATAAAATTGACGCTATGATAAGTATTAGGATTTTCTATTTTGTACCTAATAGCCATTTTATAAGCAACTTGTTTATCTATTTCCATTTATTATTCTCCTTATTTGCGAAAAAAGCAATCCAACCTATATTACTATAAGTTAAATTGCTTAATTTATTTAGTGGCCCTTTGGAGGGTCAATCATATCTCTGATAGGTATTGCTTCAGAAGGCACAAAACCCTTTTTTATATATTCGGAAAAGCTTACACATAAAACTTCTCCGTTTACTCTTTCGCAATAAATACCATCATTGTCGTCATCATCCACTTTTCCATTAGTGTATGTCATACCAAGTTTCTCCTATTTTAGATGTACCATCCATTCTACAATTAAAACCTAATTGTTTACCTGCTATAGTTGCAGCCTTTTCTAGCACAGTTGCTAGTTTAGGTGCATCTTCAACAGAACATTCAAAGTTTTGCTCATCATGCATAATAGCTAATAATTTACAATCAATATTATTTTTTTCTATTAACTTAGCAGATATGCTTGCCCATTCTTTTGCAAGAATAGCTTCATTACCTTGTAATAAGTAATTTAGCAATTTATGCGGTGAATCAACTTGTATTTTTCTGCCATCTTGAGCGGTAATAGTTTTGCCGCCAGATTTTTCAAAGTCTAGTTTTAATTTAGATTGTAATTTACTTAATGCAGGAAAGCTCTTTAAGAATTTAGCTTTAAGCTCTTTTCCATCTTTAGCTTTACCTTTAACAATAGAGCCTATCTTAGTATCGCCTGCACCAAATAAAAATGCATAAATAAAAGTTTTAGCTTGTGCTCTAGTTTGTAACCCAGCAGCCTTTTGATTTACTGTATGAACATCAGTACCTTCTGCTTCTTTGCCAGTAACAACTGTTTTTGAATATGTTTCATCATTCATAGCAGCAGCCAACAACCTTAATTGTGCAGATGCTAAATCACATCCAACTAAAACTCGATCGCGAGGAGCAATAAAGATTTCTCTCATTTCCTTTCCAAATGTTGCTTTAGCTCCTGGAACATTTACTAAGTTTTTATGACTCATTCTTCCGGTTGCAGTACCTAAAGTAAAAGGTACACACTCAATTCTACCATCTTTGCGTCTTGAGCCTAACCAACCTTTTGCCTCTTCTTTTTGATTTTGAAGAGTATTAAGGCGATGCTGATACGTAGCATGAAGAGCGATATCTTTTCCAAGAGTGCCTTTAATAGACGCATAAGAATCCTCCGTTAATTTTGCTGAAGTTCTTATCATTCTTCCTTCAGCAGTTCGTTTCATATTCCATTCAGTAGGCTTCCAACCATTTTTAAATAGTAATTTTTTCACTTCGCTATGTTGTGTTAATTTAGCATCGTGAAATTCTACTTTGCAATATGGACCACAAACTTTTACTCCTTCACCAAGCCATTTAGCTTGTGCCGAATGCAAAGCCCCTGTTTTAGTATATCTTGGTAAAACAGGCATTTTTAAACGTTGACCCTCTTTTAAGTCAGCATCATATTTAACAAATTTAGTACCTAAAATTTGATTGCATTCAAAGTTAGTAACCCAAACACTTGGGCACTTAACAATTTTTGGCATTAAAGGCTCAATCTTTTCTCTAAGCGTTTCAATTTCTTTCTTAAGAAAAGCTATATGTCTTAAAGCTAATCTTTCATCAATTAACCAGCCATTTTTTACTTGCTGAGCACTAATTTTAGCAATTGCAAATTCGCGTTGAATAACAGATTTAGGAATGCCTGAATTTTTAAATTCTTGCATTAATTGCATATAAACACGAACATTTATTTGCACATCCATTTCGCATCTATTAAGCATTGCGTCTTCGTACACTTCCCATTGTTCTTGAACAGGTTTAAAAACTCCTAAAGCTTCTCCCCATTGAGCTAAACTGTGCCTACCTTTTGTTCGCCCTAACTTACGATTAAAATTTAATAATTGAGACATTAGAAAAGTATCCACAAGAGTTGCACTAGTTTTAAAATCATACAACTTTTCTAAAACTACTTGATCGTACGCAATCCAATTATGTCCAATAATTTGTTTAGCTGTTGACATAATTTTAAGAGCTTCTTTAATGCCTCTATAATTACTATTATAATCAGTAAAGGTTTCTTTTTCTTTCGTCTCTATATTAAACATGCTGATGCACCATAGCTTAGTAACATCATTCTGGAAGCCATTTGCCTCCAGATCAACTACGAGCTTTTCATTCATATTTATATCTCCTTTTATTTATAATTGACTAAATTCTACTGGTACATTAGTTAATCTACCTGTATCGCTGTCAAATCTTGCATAACCAGCTGGGCCTGTAAATCCTGTAAAACGATTTTTAAGCACACTGATTTTAACTTTTTGTCTTTCAAACTCATCTTCTTCATATTTATTTCTGCTAAAACCAATAATTTGAAAAGCAATTTGTTTAAGTGAACCTGAGCCCTTAAGCGCATCTTCAGTTATATTAGCTCCTTCTTCAAATGTTTTGGTGCCACCACCTGTTTTTCTTAAATGAGAAACTACTCCAATCCAAACATCAAATTTCTTGCAGCATTTTAATAAATCAGACATTAATTTATCCATTGACTCATTAACGCTTCCATCAACCTCACTTACAGCTAATGTTATATGATCTAAATATATAAATTTACATCCGCTAGCCGCCATAAATTCAATTTTTTCCATTAATGAATTATCGCTAACCGAGCCTTGATGATCAAGTAAAGTTAATCTACCTTCACCAGCAACATCTTCCCAAGCATTTTTGCCTTCTTTGCCTTCTCGATCAAATTCAACGTCAGGTAAAGTTATACGTTTATTTAAATGCAATCCAATAAGTCCATCAAGTGTTTCTCTAATAGATTCTTCTAAGGACACAATACCTATTTGAATATTTGTTGTTTGAAGAATATGATAAATATCTTCTCTAACAAATGAAGATTTACCACTTCCTGTGCCTGCTGTAAATATTGTTAATTCGCCAGTTCTTCGCCCATAAGTCATTTTATTAACTTCACCAAAACAATTTGGATATGGTATCGAATCTTCTCTCCTATCTTCATTAAATAATGCCCATGTATCGGCAGAATTTACAATTCCTGCAGGAGAGTAAGCTTCAGCATTCCATATGGCTTTTTCTAACTCATACAATTTGTCTGCTTTTAAATAATCATTAGCATCTTTTCCATGTCTACCCAATGCAGCTATCTTAGCTTTGCCTGTACGAATAATTTTAGCACAAGCTTTTGCTCCATCATACCCTTGCTCATCTGCATCAAACATAAAAACAACTTCTTCAAAACTATTTAAATATTCTAAATTAGCTTGAATTTGTTTTCTTGCATTTCCTGCTCCATTAATAACTGATACTACTGGCCATTCTTGCTGTTTATTTAAGTATAATTGTTGAACAGACATAGCGTCTAAAGCGCCTTCGGTTACTACAATTTTCTTAGAGCTTCCTGGTGGAAACTTAGATTGTCCAAATAATTCATCATTATTTTTAACTGAGCCGATAGCTGTAAACTTTTTATTTGCTACTTCTCTTTTTTCAAAACCAACAACTTTGCTTTTATTAGTAACTGGATAATAATGAAACTGAATAGTTGTGCCATCAGATTCGCTATAACCTACTTTAACTCCATAAAGCTCAGATATTGCTTTCTTAATTTTTCTTTCTTTAAAACCTCTTACAGGAAAGCTATTTATTTCTTTTACTGTTTCTTTTTTATTCATAAATTCATTTCCTTGTGTTTGTTTATTTGTTTTTTCTTCTTTTACAAAGCCAGAATCTTCGCATCCAAAACAGAAATAAGTAAACTTATTACCGTTGTCATACACAGCTCTGTTATCATTCGATCCACAAGCTGGACAAGCCTCATGGCGAATAAATATGCCTGGTTGTTCTTTCATGCGTGTCTCCTTTTATATTATTTATATCCGTTATCTCTTCAGATACGCCTTCAACGGTAGCGTATGACACCAGTTTTACCTGGTGTTTCGAGTAACTCTCTCCTCCAAGAAAGTTACCGAGGGGTTCTTACTTAAAACTCATCATCTGCATCAATGTCAAGATCTAATTCAGAATCATCTTTAAACGGCGATGCTTCAACAAATTCAGCGCCTTTTTCAATAGTTCCAAATTCCGAGCCAGGAGGAATATCAGCTTCATAAGGAATTAAATCAGATACTAAAACGTTTTTAAGCGACATAGAAGTACCACTAGTTCCATTATATTTCCAATCGTACGTGTCATAAGAAATAGTTCCTTTAGATCCGTTACCCACAGTTACACCCACTAAAGGAACAATCAAACCTGCGGCATCTTTAGTAAATACCCCCGGTGCTTTAAGCTCTTTCCCGCCTGCGGTAACCGCATTTGCCTTAAAAGTTAGCTTATATTGCCCTGTTTCATTACCATCTGCATCTTCAACCGGGCGTAAAGAACGTATTAAACCTTTCTTTTTAAATTCTGAAGCTGTTTTCTTATCAACATTAGCTGTTGCTGACCATTGTTTTTTCTCAAAATTTAATTGAGGATTTTTAGGGTCGAGAAAACACCAACTTAATTCAACATTTTCTAATAAATTTGCCATTTATATTTCTCCTTTTCTTAATATTTGTGGAAGATTCCACATTTCATTTTTTGCTCTTCTCATCCAAAGCAATCTTCCCATTTCAACCATCACACATTTGTGAAATTCTCCATAGGCATTTTTATAAGCTTTAGCAATTGCAACCCAAGCATCATCAATTTCAGGATTTGCAGCTAATATTTTTTCAGCAGTTACTTTTCCTATTTTAGGAACGCCTTGAATATTATCTACAGAATCACCAGTTAACATTTGAAATTGCATTGATCTCATGCCGTCAAACTCTGTTACATAACTTGCTTCTTCTTTTCTAAAGTTATATTTATTGCCAGGAACCATCCAAAGATCTTTGTCTACAGTGCATATGCATGTACCATCAGGGTCTTTAGTTTGGGCAATAGCTAAAGTATCATCCGCTTCTTCATCAACGCTTATAACCACATCATATTTATCAATTAAATAATTCCTTACTTTTTGGTAATAATACGGTTTTTCAGAAGTTCTATTTCCTTTATAAGGCTTAGTTACAGCAATGTCTTTTCTAAAATTAGTATCTCCCGATAAATGAATTTCAAAAGTTTCACATTGTGCCTCTCGTGCTATTTTTAAAATAAAATTGTCAATAAATTCAACACACGATTTCCATTTAGTTAAACGAATATCTCCAGCTTCAATTTCTAATTCTTCATCGCCAAAATCCATTAAATCGTTAGCTGAGTCTTGAGCAAATCTTTTACTTTCTCTTGAATCTAGCACTTCGCCACCACTATTTACAACATCGAAATAATTAGTTTGGCCCCAATTTGCTGACCAATATACTAATACGTCTCCGTCAATTAGCGCTTTCATTTGTTTCTTCATATCTTACTCCAAAATATTGAGAAATAATCCATTCAATTTCTTGGGGACTAGCATTAAACCACTCGTTTTGTCGTTTGTACTTAGTTCCTAAAATTTGATGAATTTGTCCCTCAGTTTCATGTCTATCTTCAGTATAAAATTTACTATACAATTTATAAGACCTATGCGGATCTCCAGTTTGGTATTTATTTAATCTATCTTTAGCATTAATACTCATACCAACTTTAACCCAGCCTTTAAAAGCTTTATTAATCATAATATAAATTTCGCCGGAAATATCTTTGCTGTCTAATTCAGCATGTGACCATGCATCATCTAACGATTTAAATATTCCAGGTTTATGAATTTTGCTTGTAATGGGAATATATTTTCCATCCAAGAACATTCGCTTTTTATTGTATTTTATTTTAAAACATGTTCTACAGAACTTATGTTTGCCTTTTACTGACCAATTAGTTCCTTCAACAAGCTCTACTTTACAACTTGTGCATGTACTCATATATCTCCTATTTTTAATATATACTATACAACCGCGTAACTAATCATCTAACATTTCATCGTCGTTAGGCAAAAGATCCTCATCAACAAAAAATCCTTGATCATTATAAAATTCTTCATCTCGTGAGCCGTCTGTTCTATTAATTAAAAATATTAATTTATCAATAGCTTCTGGGTCTCCTGTGCTAAGTCCGTAATGCTCGCATAGCTCTTCAAATTCGCTTGCCATACTTTACTCCTTATTAATTATATGTGAGGAAGCCTAACCTCTTACGAGATTATATATTTAGCTTCCTTCACATCTTGTATATCTAAATTACCATACATTACTGGATGAGCATGCAGCCCAAACGTTTTAAGAGTGTCACCTAATTGATCTTTTTCAAAGATTTCAATAAATGTTTCTTTAAATGTTTCTAACAATAATGATGTTTCTGCAGCATTAACAGAAAATTGATCATGAATCATCATAAACGATTCAACTCCTTTATCAGCTAAATTAGCTATAGTTAATGTTAATAACGCAGCATCTTGTGAATGCACGAAATTAGCGCTTATTCCTTTAGCATGATCGCTTTTCATTGGTTTATCTATAAACAATTGAAACGACAATTGTACTAATTTTCCAGCAAAACTACAATTAACTCTTCCTGTTTCAATTCTGGAATAATCTTGAAACGCTGTAAATCCTGATTCAGTTTTCCAAGTTACTAAAGCTTTGCCGTTATTTCTTCTTAAAGCTTCTTCAACTCCAAGCTTTAATGCTTCTTTAGCTTGAGTTTGTCTAGGAAATGCTGATTCAACGCCATCGTAAATTGCTGTACCTACGTAAGAAGCATCATCAAAACTCATTTCTGACAACACGCTAAAACCATGTTCTCTGCGATCATCATAAGTTTGTTCTTGAATGCATTCTCTTCCCGCATCATAATAATATGACATAGTAGGTCTTTTACATAGCTTACGCCAGGCTTTATTACCTAAATTTTCATAATTTTTATAAGCAAATCCGCCGTTTAACACAGAATTAGCAATTACCATATAAGCATCACCAATTTCTTGGGTTGGATGGTTGATAACATTAGTTTCTTGAGCACCAACAGTATCTCTAGTTACGGCTGATAAAACTTGCAAACCAGAATTAGTTGCATCTAATCCAATTGGCAAATGACAAACATAACTTTCACCCTGCTCATGATATTTTTTCCATTCTAGTACGGCAGCCATTAATTGAAATTTAGATTTCTTTTCATTTTTAAATTGATCTAACCATTTTGAATTTGTTAAATCTTCTGCAGCTTCTAAAATTTCATCCATATGCACCCATACAAATAACACTCTATCATCCATAGCTAATTTATCTTCTCCCATACAATTTGCTGTATGAACCGCTAAATTATATAAAACATCATCGGTTACAGATGCACCATTTTTAAAAATTAACAAACTTTTAGCTAAATCAGAGCCTGTTGGCTCAAAATAATTAACAACAGGATACATACGCCCCCGACTATCTAATTGAAAATCATAATGAAAAGTTTTATTACGCATTCTTTGCGCCATAAAAGCTACTTTATCAAATTCATATCTTTTTGACGAGGCCCTTACAAGATCAAGAGGTTCGCTTGTTTTTTCTTTAAACCAACCTGAAGCTTTTCTTTTGCTATATTTTTTGCTTCTTCCATCTATTTGAACAGTTGTTAAGCCTTTTTTCATTAATTGCTGACTTACATTTGCTAAATACCACTTTTTTGCTTGTTCTCCTACAAAATCTGAAATTCTTCTAAATTTCATTAACGAATACAAAGCATTAGAAACTTCTTCAGCATCAGTTGCTTTAGGAATAAATTTATGCTTATTTTCATCCATTTGCAATAATATTGGCAATAAATCCTCGTTTACTTGAAATTTAGTGCTGCCATAAGCATTTAAAGCTGCATAAACTTTAGGCATTTTTGCATGCGTATATTGAGAAGTTAAAGATTTAGGCATCTTTTTAACAATTGTTCTTCCATCTTTTCTTGGATGGGTCCAATAAGTGTATTCTTCTTTAGGAAGTTCTAATTCTGAAATTGTTAATTGTTCTTTAAAATAATCAAATAATAAATTATTTTCATTTATAAAGTCTAATTTGTTTAATTTCATAACTCCTTGTCTTTCAGTTACTTTGTCTATATAATTTAAAGACTTTAAAGAACCAAATGCTTCTACTCCAGCCGATATTAAAGCGTATTTAACTTTTCTATTAGTGCCTGCTTTTAAATTAAACGTCGTAAATTTGTTCATTTCAATAGCAAGACTTTCAGCTGCCGTAGTTAATCCCGTTCCTTTAGAAATTGCTTTTATTGTGTGGTCTAAAATTAACTTTGCTAAACCCCGAACATTATCTGTCCCTAATAATACTTTTCTAAAAGCAGACTTAGGTCCCCTAGGTATAGCAGCGGTCATATGATTTATTTGACCGGTTATTTGTAGAAGCAATGTTTCTCTTCTATTTTCCATCTATCCCTCCTTTTATCTACGCAAAATCAATCTTTTTATAAGATAATAAACAAATCCTATATGATAGGCTATTTTAAAAATAACCCAATATAATAATTTATCTATTGGAGTTTTATTTTTTGCTTTATTATTTTTATAATCCATTTATTACTCCTATCTATTCCAATCTTTTTTCCAAAAATTTCTTGGTTTTACATAGTTTTTTATTTCTTTACCAACATTTTCTTTACCATTAATGTTTTTATCTAACAAATCCCATTCTAAATCAGTTTTGCTTTTTTGATTTTTAACATGTTCAGCTAATTCTTTAAAAGTTCGTCTAACTAATTTCATAAGAAATCACTCATTGACATGCCAGCATCTTTCATAGCATCAAAATCTTTACGTTTAGATTCGTTTCTAAATTCTTCAGCATCCGAATCATGCCTATCATCATAATTTGAAAAAGGAGACAAAGGCGCTAATGGTACGGGCCTTTCCGTTTCTTTTTTAGATTTTACTATTTTTATAGCATCAGGTGTCCATTTAGAATTAATCTCTGGATTGTCTGCTAGTATTTCAGTTCTTGCTTTATTAGCTTCTAACATTTTTTCTTCGATCGTTTTCATATTTCTCCTTGTATTAATTGAGTTATCTCATCAGTTAGAACTTCAACTCTGTTCTAAGACGCCCGAAGGCGTTTCGTGTTGCCCGAAGGCGTTTCGAATTTATGCATCTAAAATTATTAAGCTTAAAACAAATCCTAAAACTAATAATTGACCAAACATTATCCATTCTGGCAAAGTGCTCAAAGTCCAACCACTCATACCTCTTCCTCCACCATTATAGGTTTATTTCCTAACCAGCCTATGCATCCTTGAGCATCTGCAGGCGCACATTCTATTTGCCCTCTAGTTTGATGCTCGATCATTTGTTGTTCAAGTTCGCCGCAGCCAACTAAAGCAAGCATAGAAATTATTACTACATATTTTATCATAATTTATCCTTATATTTATAATTACCATTTAATCCATTTTGGAACCACAAAAGCTTTATCGTGCATACATCTTTCTAAATGATCTAATGTATTAGATTCGTCTTCAGTTAATCCTTCAAAAACAACCGCTTCGGCTTTTTCTGGAATTCCTTCTCCTGTAAAACGTTTTCTAAAGTACATTAAATTACCAAGCAAATTTTCTGCTTCTTTTATAAAAACTTTTATTACTTTTCTATTATATATTCTCGATCTATAATCCCACAATTCATTTCCATCATCATCATACATATTATTATTCCTTTAATTTAAAATCAACTTTATCATAAGGAAAATAATCGTGGTATATAAGTTCTTTTCCGTCCCAATTAAACTTTATTTTAGAATGATTTGGAATTCTGTATGTAATCATATCTTCAATAGCTTGTAAATGCTCTTGATAAATATGAGTATCACCAAAATTCATAATTACTTTTCCAGGAATTAATTTAGTTTTTCTACCTATTTCAGATAAATACAACGCCGAAAGAATTAAGTCACTGGGTAACCCAATAGCTACATCTAAACTTCGTTGTGTCCAAATTAAATCTAAAAATCCATTTCTAACATAAAATTGGTAATTAAAATGGCAGCAAGGCAAACTAAGTTTATCCAAACGTTCAGAATTCCATAAATTAATCATATGTCTTCTGCTATTTGGATCTTTCTTAATACCTTCAATCAAAGCTTCCCATTGTTCTCTGGGTGGGTAATCTAATTCAAGTTTACCATTTTTATCTGCCCAAAGTTTCCAATATGGACAACCTAAGGCTTCAAATTCTTCAACTGTTTTAGCATCTTGTAAAAAGCCTAAAAACTCTCCCACTATACCTTTAGTAAAAATCTCCCTATAACTTAATAAAGGAAGTCCTGTTTCAGCTATGTCAAATTTAATACTAGTACCAAAAACGCTCAAAGTTTCACCATTTCTAGTATTTCTTTGAACGCCTTCGGTTAAAACTTTTTCGACAAGCTGTTTATACACCTCATCAATATACATAATGTTATTTAAAACTATTTATATATTTAAGAGCTTTAGCAGCTGAACGACTGCTAATGCCATGATACCTCATTAGCATTTTTCTTGCATCGTTGTGTTTGCCAAAATTATGTGCTGTTATTTTAGTGTGTGCTTTCATTATTTACTCCAATTGTTTGACTCGTAACCGAGTTCTATTAAAAATGCTAGATTTGTACTAGCGTGAGCTAGGTGAGTAAATCCACTTTCAGGATCAACTATTTCACCTTTACGATAGGCTTCGAGATGTCTATACAAAGCGCCAACGTATCTTTCAGGGTCATCAACAGATTTCCAATTATAAGCGCCGTATTTATTTGCGCCAAATGTTAAAACTTCTGCAATACCTTGAATTATTTTAGGCGGAACTAAATCATAACGAGTTTTGCCGCCATCAAATTTTTTAAATTCTTCCATTTATATCTCCCTCATTTATAACTATACATCCGCGTATTGATCTACAGATATATGCTTAAAACCTAATTTTTGCAATATATCTAAAGTTTTTAAAGCAGCTGTAGAACTTACAATAACTTCTAAATCTTCGCTTTTAACTGCTAACTTTGCAATTTTATCAATAACATCTGTTATTAACATTTTTTTATTAACCATTTTATTGCTCCGTTTTTTCTTTAATAAAATCGCCTACTTCATTTAATTCACCTTTTCGATCTTTAATTTCTTGAAATGAAAAGAATAAACATTCTTCAATAGTCATATTTTGAAGTTTACATTGCATTATAAGGGTTACTATTATATCTCCAATAGCATCTCTTATTTCATGTTGGTTGTTACAATTAACAGCTTCCAACAACTCATGCGTTTCTTCCAGGGTTTTAATTGCTTGAGTTATTGGATTTCCATTTATTGTTATTTTTCTGTCTTTACCCCAATTTTCTATCTGAAATATTAAGGCTTCTATTCCTATATTAGGTTTATCAGCCGGTCTATTTTCATTCCATTGAACTTGTATTTCATTCATAACTTCTCCGCCTATTTCTTTTATGCATATAGTGATACATAATTAATTATGCGTTTACCTTGTATTTATTTTTGCACCACCACGTTGGCTTCCGTTCAGGCATTTCATTCCAAGCAGCGTAATGCTTTTCGTGGATACAATATCTACGATAAGCGGTCACCGGATTTTTATGCTTATACATATCTGGCATAGCCTGTGCAAGTGGTGTAATTTTGCCGATCGGAATATTAAAAGGCGTTTGCCAGAGCGCATCTTTAAGTTTTGTGTAACTTAAATGCGTTCTAACATAACGTTCTGTATATTCCTCGGACAAAGCTATAAAATGTTGGTATAACCATTCATAATTCGCTTTGGATTGTCTAACCCAGATCGAACAAGGATGATTTTTATGAGCTAATTTGTATAAAGAATGCTTATCGGCATATCCATCTCCGTCAAGCACTCTATGCGCAGTAGACAACATTTGAGCAGTCTCAAGCACCATTTTAACTAACATTTTATCAGGTTGAACTTTTGCAGCTTCAACAGGATTTTTATCAAAATAAAATATATTCATGCTTTATTTCTCCATTTATATTTATACATCCGTATAAATTTGTGCTATCTCATCAGTTATACTTTCAGCACTAGTATAAGACGCCCGAAGGCGTTTCGTTTTTATTTTCGATCAGGTATTTTATAATCCGACCAATGCCCTTTAATTTTTTCAAAACCTAAATTATGTTGCATTGAAAATCTTAAGTAATCCATGGAACTTAATTCGCTTAAACGAAAATCCATTGTTTCACCTAATTCATTCATTGCTTCATTAAATGTATTGAAATATCCGCACATTTTCCTATAATTTTCAATAGGCATAGTAATTATTGCGTCTTCTTTTGTGTATTTTACTGTTGCTTTTTCATGATTTTGCATTTTTATCTCCGTTTTTATTAAAATAAATGAATTGCGACCGTTTTCACGGCCACAAATATGATTGTTCCCATAATTAAATGCGAAATTGTCATTATTAAATCATTCATTTACTCTTCACCTATATAAGTAACATTTGCATTACTTTTATTTATTTTTATTTCAACAAGTGTGTCAAGATTTCTTACAACAATTTTAAAATTTTTAGTCATTTTAACAAATATTAGACCAAATTCTTCAATAAAATCTTTAGTTTGTTCAATATAATCGGCAAAATCTTCATATTTCTTTTCATCTTGCCATCTATCGTATAAATAAAATAATCGACCATCGTCCATAATATTATTTATAAATCCAACAGTTCCTTGATACATATTTTCAGTTAATTCTTTCATTTATATCTCCATTATTGTAAATTTATTGTCGAATCTCATCAGTTGTACCTTCTCGACCGGTACAAGACACCCCGAAGGGTGTTTCGATTATTATGCAAACATTCTAATTGCGGTATGTTCGGCAATTTTAAACTCATCACCACTAATAACACGTTTAACAATGTATGGCATTTTTCTTGCTCTATGATTGTATCCAACAAGTGTGTATTGTCGACCGTTCATAGTACCTTCTTTTTCTAAGTCAAAAGGCTTTTCTCCTTGCAAAACACGATGATTATTTTCTAATTTAAGAAATTTCATTGTTTCAGTGTCAGCACTAGCTAATCTAACTTTAAAATTTGTAAATTTAACACTATCTTCATCATAAGTAGCATTACCAAAATCAAGAACTAATCCATTGTCTTCCATAATTACATTAAGTGAATTTTTAATAATTTCACGAATTTCATTAATAGTTGTTGGATTTATTTCTTTTATATCGTATTTAATTTTCATTTGTATCTCCGTTATTATAAAATTTTTCTTACTTATACATCCGCATAACTTTTAAAAATTAAAAAGAGGGAATCGAACCCTCTCACCAAAGTATTCACCTTGGGCCACCAGGTAGGGAATCGAACCCTATACACCAGATATTCATCTGGCTTCCATTCTTTAAATTGGTGGGACTCGAAAAGATTCACCTGGCCAGGTTTGCCCGAGTTCAGCTCTTCTCTTTTCGTTGCTCAAATATTTGATGGCTTCGTGGTGTAATCACACACTTTAAGCATTTCCTCTTTTGCCCTCTGTACTTCATCGGTAACACCCCTCGTAAGCCTTGCCTAATAAACCGAAGTCAAAGAAATATTCCTCTGGAATTATCTCTATTAGGTGGAATTAGTGTTCCTCCATACTCATATTTTCTAACGCACGTCCCATAAACTTTTTGTCGTATCTCATCAGTTATACCTTCACGACCGGTATAAGACGCCCGAAGGCGTTTCGTTTTTTTTTATTCTTCTCTAGTTAGCTCATGTAATTCAACCGAATCAAGCTCATCAATTAAAATTGAATCGTCATCATGTCCAAATGCCCAAGACATTGGCCAAGATAAATCAAGCCATGTTTCTTCGCTGCCTTGATTTTTTTCAAAATATTTTAAAGCATCATAAAAACGTTTATAGTATCTTGTTTTTGAATGTTCAGTTTCAACAATAAAATATTCCCCACTTGGACTAGTACTTAGCCAAACATATCGACCATTATCAACATCTTTAAAGGATGTTAAATATTCAAATCTAAAATTAATTAAGCCTTTTTTGATTTTATCCGCTCTTTCTTTATTTATTGGATTATTCATTTTTGTCTCCCTAATTAAAATTTTGAGGTATCTCATCAGATATGTTTTCACCTCTAACATATGACGCCCGAAGGCGTTTCGATTTTAGTATTGAACAACAACCTCTTCGTTGTCACATTGAATAATCAATGCATCATCATATAGGTCGTCAACTGGAACTTGTAGGTCATGAGCTGCTTCATCGATTGATTTATAACCGCTGAACTCACCCCTTAAAGCTACCACGTCCATTGAATATGGATTGTCTTCGTCATGAACATCATTAAGAAACTCAACCAAACCCCAAGCTTGGTTAACTGTCCAACCTGCATTGTCATCACTCATCAACATTCCAACTGCTTCACTGTCTGTCATTTCCATTATTATCATTTTTATCTCCGTCAATTAAATCACAATTGCCCACTATTTTTAATGAGCAATAATTATTTAATTTCGATCGATTTCAATTATGCTTAAAGCATTAAGAACTTCAGCCATAAGCTCATCGGCTTGGCTTGGTACACAATACATTCTATGCAATTTGCCAATAATTGGCTCATACATTTCATGAATTGAATTTGCTTTTGCTTGAAGTTGTTTGTTTTCTTCTTTAAGCTTGGCAATTTTAGAAACCATTTTATCCATTCTTTCTTGAATTCGGTCTTCTCTTTTTCCACCTTTGTGATGCATATTTTTCTCCATCAATTAAATCACAATTGCCCACTATTTCTAATGAGCAATAATTATTTAATTATTCACAACTTTTATATTCAATATCTTCCTTAAACAATTTCCAATTATCAAATTGTTCATGTCGATATCCCACAAGTTTAAACCACATTCTATGAAATTTTTCGTCGTTGTCAATCATACAAAAAGCAGTTGTTTTGCCTTCACTATGATTAAGGTCGTGACTATGTAAATCTAAAACTTTTTTAGATACTTTTAATTCTGGATTGTTTTTGATGAATAAAGAACTTAATTTTATTCCTTGTTTTTCAAAAGCTTTTCCAATTTCTATAATAGTATCAACCGCATATAAATTTATTTCGTTTAGCATTTTTCTCTCCTTCCTATTAAAATTCTATATAAGTAAAGGAACTAAGTTCCCGACATAGTCTCACTCATTCCAGTTTTTTGTGTTGAAGTAATCATCTCCAACTGTGGCTTTATTGTGTGAACTTAATTCCCTTACTTATACATCCAAATAATTTTAATTCTTTGAGGTATCTCATCAGATATGTTTTCACCTCTAACATATGACACCCCAATTTCTTGAGGTGTTTCGATTTTTAAAATGGTATATTTTCAACTAATTTATTTTCTAACAAAGTTCGAATTCCATTATAGACATCATTAATATCATCATCATCTAATCTTTTGTTATTCAATTCATCAATTAAATCCATTCCAGTCCAATTCATAAATCTTTCAACATCTCTTTTAGTTTTAATTTTAGAAATGTCTTGGCAACCACATATAGTAACAATTGCTTCTTGTAAGACTTTTTGAA
>Ga0213869_10000929_pt1 | contig 22489 bp, 23 predicted proteins | sample PICome_10_FD_160083 | JGI IMG/M metagenome (GOLD analysis project Ga0213869, IMG submission 160083) | Coastal seawater microbial communities near Pivers Island, North Carolina, United States - PICO132 | ecosystem: Environmental > Aquatic > Marine > Coastal | place: USA: North Carolina...
TGGTAATCCTGTATTGACCGACTTTAATCTATCAATATTAAAGTCTGTTCCAATTCAATTAACTTCAATTAGTGATTTAAATCTTGAGAGCAAATATCAAGAATCATTTTTGGAAATCACAAAGATATATTCTGAAGAATCAATTATGATTAGACCAGACGGTCATATTGCTTTTAAAGCTGAAACCACAATTGACTATCAAAATATTGCTAAGGAATTTTTTCTTAAACTAGGTTTAATCGACTAAATTAGTGACACAGAGAGAAGTCTTGTGAACAGCAAAAAATGTTATTTGTGAACCTAGTAATAGGTGTTCACACTTTTTAAAAATGAAGAATCTCTGAAACCCTGTTAAATGGTGGGCCCGGGAGGACTCGAACCTCCGACCAATGGATTATGAGTCCGTTAACAAAGGCTAAAAAGCCTATAGGTAAAGGCTTAGAAAGCCCTATTTTATGATAACTTCTTGATAACTTTTAATTTTCTCTTAAATTTTGATGATCTTTCTATACAATCCATTTTAGTACTTTGTGATAACCATATGATAACTTTTTACTATGTTTAAAGATCCCATAACTATCTATGGCTCAAGCATTTCTTATTTTACTGGCAAGATGGAGAGCTACTTTAAAATTAGAGGCATACCCTATAAAAGAATAGTTGCTCCCTATCCATCTTTTGAAAGAAAAATGAAAAAAATGGTAGGCATCCATCAAATGCCAGCAGTAGTCTTACCCGATGGTAGATGGATGACCGACACCACTTCAATGATTCAATGGTTTGAATCAAATCTTCCCCATTCGTCAATTATTCCTTCTGATCCAAAACAAGCGTTTGCTTGTTATTTAATAGAAGATTGGGCAGATGAATGGTGGTGGCGACCAGCGATGCATTATCGTTGGCATTACAAAGAAGGAGCAAATTTTGCTTCAAATCATCTAGCAAAAGAGCTATTAGGATCATTTCCAGCCCCTCATTTTCTTAAGAAAAAATTTCTTACTCGAAGACAAAGAAATGGCTATACAGTTGGTGACGGTGTATCTGCAGACAATATAGTTTCTATTGAGGCAAATGTTAAAAACCTATTCCGCAATTTAGAAAAGATTTTTTCTAAAAGAACATTTATATTTGGAGATCATCCATCTCTTGCAGATATTGGTCTATCAGGCCCTTTCTTAAGACATTTTGCTCTTGATCCAGTTCCCCTCAAAATAATTAAAAATGAGGCTCCTGCAATCCTTAATTGGCTCCAATCTTTATGGAATATAAAACTATCAAACCAAGAATTTAGTTACTTAGATAATATACCGAATGATTTGAGTCCACTTCTGAATGAGATAGGAAAAATTTATCTGCCCTATTTATGCGCCAATGTAGATGCTGTGAGTAAAAATAAAAGGCGCTTTGAATTTAAATCTGATGAAATGCATTTTGTAGGTGCAAGATACTCTCAATATAGAGTCTGGTGTTTAAAGCAACTTCAAGAAAAATATCATCAATTACATGAAAACCAAAAAGAAGATATAAAAATGATGCTTAGTGAACATGGATGCTGGGAACCATTATGGAGGCATCAAGATTTACCTATGAAGGGATCACAGGAAGAAAAACTGCCCTTTTGGGCGGATAGAAAAATGATTGGAATAAATGAATAACATGGTGGGCCCGGGAGGACTCGAACCTCCGACCAATGGATTATGAGTCCGTTAACGAAGATCAAAAAGCTTATAGGTAAAGCCTTTAAAGGCCCTATTTTATGATAACTTGATGATAACTTTTAGTTTTTTCACAAATTTTGAGCTTATTTCTAGACAATCCATTTTGGTACTTTGTGATACCTATATGATAACTTTTTAAAGAATTTGTAACATTTTTTGTTTTGAAACGTTTATAGATTAATGCTGCAAAATAAATTGCAGTAACTTTAGGAACGACTTATGGATTTACTTCAATCCAATACAAAAGTTACATTAAGCAAGAATGCAGGTGCTTGTCATAGCCTGCATTCTCCTCCTATTTTAAAAAATACATGTAAAAATGTTCATGGCATAAAAAATAATGTGTGTGAAAATAAATTTATGATTTCAGATAAAGATTTTGGCAAGAAACTTAAGAAACTTACAGCCCAGATTTTGATGCCATATGCAAAAATCCTTACTGAAGGAAATGATTCTTTAATGGAAGATTTGTGCTCAATAACAATCTTAAAGATTATTAAAAATAAAGAATCTTTTCTTGAGGCTGACTTCCCTGCAGCTTATGCAAAAAGAATTTTAAAAAATTCTTTTATCGATCGTTACAGACGACAGAACATTAGAGTCACAAATGCAATTGAAGATAAAGAAATTTCTGGCATACCAAAAGATGGATATGAGTTTGATGAAAATGGCTATCCGGTAAATAAACAAAATCAAAAGGTTCTGAAGAGCACCTTTTTGGATTCAAAACCAATGAAATCTCAAATTCTTTCTATGGAGCAAAATAATATTCAACCAGATAGTCAAGGTAATCAAGAAATATCAATGGAATATCAAGAGCTACTTGTATGTATAAAAAAACATAATGAAATTGAGCAAACTATTCTTTCAATGCTAGCAATAGGTAATTCATATGAGGATATTCAAGAGGCTCTTCCAGGTTTCTCTACTGGTAATTTAAGGGTAAAAGCAAAAAGAGCAAGAAAAACTTTAGCAGAATGTATGGGTAAAAATTATGGATAAACTAAAACTAAAAATAATTGAGTTAGTTGATGAGGGTCATGTTCTTGAAACATCTAAAGATCTCCAAGCGATCATTAAAAATTCTGAAGAGCTAGATAAATTTTATCGAGATTTAAATTTATCTGAAGAAAAGCTTAGAAGTTTTTTTAATCAAGAAAATGATCAAGAGATACTCAAAAATATAGAGAATCTTATTGATAAAGAATTGGGGATGGAAGACAAGAAAATATCTAATAATCCAAAACTCGTGGTTCAATTTGCTATAGCAGCAGGAATTACCTTATTTGCTTTTAATTTTTTTCTCCCATCTAATATTGATCAATCCATTGAGCCTGCCATGCAAGAATCAATTTTATTAACAGATAGCAAAATTGAGGTAACAGAACCTGAGATTGAATTAGAGCCTACATATTTTGTTGCAATCCATGAAGATGAGACTCTATGGAATAAGTCATCTGAATTAGCTCAAGAATTAAATGCTGATAGATATCAGGTTATGTATGCTCTGTATGAATCTAATAAAGATGCTTTTGAAAATAGTGATATTAATAAAATTCAATATGGCCAGGAGCTCATTCTTGAAGAAAAAATGATTTTTGCATTAACACCAGGTGAAGCGAACGATATAGTAAACAGACATATATACTGCGGTTGTTAACGCTTACAAATAATTTTAAAAATGAGTATTCAATTAATAAAATATAACCAACTAGTCATGAATGAGGGTGGCATCAACCTTCAAAGAGGAATGAATTTTGGGATTCAAGGCTCATATTCTATTGTTTTAATGTCAGTTGCTAAAAATGCTCCCTATGCAGATGAAATGCTGGAGGATGGAATTATTAAATATGAAGGCCATGATCAGCACAGCATTTCTAAAGAATTAAAAAAGGTTACAGACCAGCCAATGGCTAATAAATCAGGAACACTGACTCAAAATGGTCAATTTTTTCAAGCAGCGGAGAATTATAAACTAGGCAAGAGGAAACCAGCCAAAATCAAAGTATATAGAAAAATCAGAGCTGGTATATGGGTAGATATGGGCTTCTATGACCTCATAGATGGCTTCATTGAAAATGATGGCAAAAGAAATGTATTTAAATTTCTTCTGAAACCAAACTTTAAAAAATTTGATGCGGCGAAAGCGGATTATATTGATATGGTTCATAATCGATATATACCTGGTGATGTAATGCAAGAGGTGTATGAAAGAGACGCAGGACAATGTGTAGTTTGCTCGGCAACTGATAATCTTCATTTTGATCATAAAATTCCATACTCTAAGGGCGGCTCCTCAAAAGAAGCAAAAAATATTCAACTCCTTTGTGCAAGACACAATTTATCAAAAGGCAATAAATTTAAATACTAATCGGCGATTAGTAATTTATTTATAAATAATCTGTAACTTCTCTCTAGCTTATCCGTTTAAGTATTAATAACACTTAATACATATCCAGAGGAGGGATTAATGATTGAGATACTCACAGCATCAATAATAGGACTACTTGCTTTAATGACCTTTATGTTTGTTATGAAGCTTAGAAAACCAAAACCAGTGGATGAAATTAAACTGCAAAAAATTCATGTCATGCGTTTGGGACCCTTTTCTGGGCAAAGCAATTCATTTAAAGGCAAATCGGTTATATTTATGATGATGTTGAGTACCTTGTCATATGCAGAAGTAAGTATCACAACTCTGGATAACTTTCATATTGATGACTTAAGTGAGAATGAACTAACTGTGGCCAAAAGAGCAGAAGACATAAATGATGGAACTCAATTAGGCTTTCACATTGAAAGACCTCATTGTATTCCGAACTACCCATATCTAATGGCAGAGATACCTCAAGCAATGAATCAAGGAGCTATTGTCTATGCCAAAATGGTGGTAGATAAGAATAAGCCCAAGAAAGCCAAGCTTAATCTTGAGTTCGTGGTAGATTCACCCAAGGGCGAAAGAATTGGTTGGTTTGCGCTTAAAGACTTTCCTTCTTTTTATAACGCTTCAAAAGTAGCTATGAAGTTTCAACCTATTTCAGGAATTAAAAACCAAACTTATGTATTGGAAGGCTTAAAAGATTCGACTCATCAAGCTCAACAGATATGTCATTCTGGATATATGTTGAGATCTTCTAACAAAACAAAAATATAATATTTATTATGAAAGAATCAATCGATAAGATTAATGCTCACTTTTCAATGGCTCTTCCAATAGCCTCATTATTAATGGGTATTACTTACCTTTGGACAAAAAAAGAATTATTATTTTTTTTAAGCTCCTCACTTATGTTGCTTTATTTTTTGATCGTTGTTTTTATCTCATTATTCTTATTCTTTAATTATGGTAAAAAAATAGAGGTGGAAGCAGAAATCAATACTTTGGAAATAGCAATCGTTTCAATTGCATTAATAATATGTCTATTTACTGGCCAATTGCATTTTTTTAATACTATGCATAGATGAAATTATTAGAATCAAAAAGAATAAGGTAATATAAAAAAATGGAAATTTATGACCCTTTAGATATCAATATATCTAAAAGTTTAAAAAAAAATTTAAACTTTATTAAATCGGGAATTGATGATTTAAACGATAGGAAGCTGAGTGAAGGCCAAAGAGAAAAGATTTTGGATGCACTTATGGTTCCTCACATCAGAAAAAGCTTGGGAATAGAAGATATAAGAGCAAGTGCTCGTCAAACAAGAGAAGTTTTGGATTTTTATCGTCTTGAAGGAGAAGTAAAGCCTGGCAGACAGAATCAAGAAATTGTAAACCTTCAAGATGCAAATGACTTTATTACATCCGATGAAGGGGTCGCTTCAGAATTGTCTGTGGATTTTATAAAAAAGATTCATTATTTGATCACAAAGGATACTAAGGTAAGAGATCCTGGATGCTTTAAAGATAGGCCAAATGAATTTAGAGAAAATATTCAAACTGCTCTGCCAATAAAAATACCAGAATTAATTGAAACAATTGCTCAATTTTTTGAAGTAGCATCAGACGAGAGAGATCCAATTGTTTTGGCTTGTTGGCTGCACCATCAAATTGCAAAAATCCATCCATTCAATGATGGAAATGGAAGAACAGCACGAACTCTTCAGGATTGGGTATTACACAAGAATAAATATTTGCCATGCTCCACTGGTTCTATTGGGCGCCAAAAATATTATGATCTCCTTGAGGAAGCAGATGAGGGTCTCTGGGAAGATCTAATAGAACAAGTTGCTCAAGCTCAATCAGATAGTTTAGCTTTAGCCATGCAAACTTTACAAAGTACAGAGGCTGCAGCTAAAAGAAGAAATATTATTTCACGGCTAATTAAAAATAAAAAATCTGATGTTGACGAAGAAGAATATGCAGCTTGGAGGTACCAAGCAACAAGGCTTGTAACAGCATTTGAACAAGAATGTGAAAAAATTAATGATGAGTTAAAAGGATCGGAGCTAAATTATTGGCTTAAATTTATTCCCCAAGACATAATTTCAAAGGATGGCTGGAATATTGTTAAGAGCGATGGTTTTGCAAATAGAAATAATGCTTTTGTCATTTACTTCTATAAAGATAAGGATTGCTTCTATAAAACTATAGGATATTTTGCTAAACATTTTAAAAGAGATAGTGATCATGATATTCCTCTATCACAGAAGGATTTAGGCAATTCAGTTGTTTTGTATTTGGGCGGCCATGATGAGCCTGCTGAGGTTGACGCACCCTATAAAGCAAAAAAACTAAGAAGTAATCGAACTGGCCAAAATATAACAGAGCTTCCATGGGATGATGATCGCATTGCAGTTAGAGAAATTTTATTCAGTTCAAAAAATTTTTATAAATTCAGAAATGCAACAAGGTGGGTTCGAGAGGAGTATTTAGAGAGTACTGGCACTAATCTTCAATTTAATTCAGAATTTGAACACTGGGTTATGGCAGAAACATTTCCTGAGGACGTTGCCTCTGAATATATAACAGACCTGCTAATGTATAAGGGTGGACTAGAGCCCTAATAAATTAGGCATCTATTTTGGATTGATCGATAAACCAATCAGCCAATTCTTCAGCTCGAAACTCAAGAAAATTCTTTGCCTCGTCAGCTAACAATGCATCATAAGTGTCATCCGTGATAAATCTTTCAGTCCAGATTTTTTTACCTTTCTTCTGACCAACTTGTGAAAATCCATTGATAGCAGTAGATGGCGATTTGGAGCTCCAAGAAAGATTGCTTGAGTCAATTAAGGGTGTCTTGTTAACTAAACAGTCAGTAAGCTCTTTCATTTTGTCCGCATCTTGGTGCCAAGTTCCAAAAACTTGTCTATTGGTATTATCTTTAATCCATTTTCTTGGAAAGATATGATGCATTTGAATCGAAGAAATGGCTGGAAACTGAATATTTGAATTATGAGAAACTATATCTTTAGTCGGCATATATTTCACAGGAAGTTGTAAGGCTTGTTTGATTGCACCGCTTGGCTTTCCAAGGAGTTGGTCTAAAAGATCAGTTTTCGATGGAAAATCTTGCTTAATATTATTATCAAGCCAAGCATCTGCATTTAATTTCCAGGCATCATCGCCTTCATTGATATTCTCCAATAAAAGTTCTTCAATTGATGACATATCTCTTGGAACACCCAATGAATCTGTTTCATAACGCTGTGATAGAGAATTAGACCAGAAAAAAGCTTTGAAAATTTGATTGAGCCTTTCCTCAGTCCAAGAAACATTCTCTTTTTTCAATTTCCAGTAAAGAGCAATATAGATTGAAGCACTTATTGGGTAGGGACAATCTATTTCAGGAAATTGATGACCAAGTACACATTGTTGAAATTTATTAATACATTCTTTGAGCAAAGATGTATTTTGATCCAATTCAAACCAATGCTTTTCATTGATATTTAAAATGTCTTTATTGCTAATATTTTCTGGAAAAGCTGTTCCTGATCTGGGAGGCTTGCGACTAGTCGAGATTAACTCAATTGCAACACCAAATTGTAAAATTATTTGTCTTTTCTTCTCCCTGCCCCATCCAAATGACATTGTGTCTTGGCTAATTGAATCAATCCAATCTCTTAATTCCCAGTTTTGATTTTTGTTACTTTTAAACCATTCAAATAGGGTTGAATGGATAATATCAACCATAGAAACTGGGGTTCCCTGTGTATTTAATAACTCAAAACTATCTGCAATGTCTGCTAACGAATGGGAGCTTTCGAGTGGCATTTCGGCCATTATTGGTCTGCCGAGAGCTTTAATAATATCTATCACCCTCTTTTGTCGATGATGATTATTACCCACCAAAGTGAGAATAGTTCCGCTCCAATGATTAATTACACTTCCAGACAAAGGTGAAGTAAAAGGCCATAAACTTGAATGAAGTGGAAAAATTCCAGTAGACTTCCAAGTTTTCTCTTCATCTAATTTATTATCTTTTATTTGGTTTAGCTTTTTAAAAACAATGCTCCCTGGAATTTGTTTAGCATCAAGGTTTATATAAAATTTTCCTCCAAGACGATATGTTGCATTTTTATTTCGCAAGCCGCCAAAAGCGACACAAATTGCAGTTATTCTCTGCAAGCCATCAATAACAACATGTGGCTGATTATGAGCTATATTTTTATCAGGAAAGGTAATAAATTTCTTCTTGCCACTTTCCTTCTCTTCAAGTCTGACATGATGATATTCTCCTTTCAGAAGGTCATTTGGGTTTTCCCAAGTCACTATTGCGCCACATGGAAGTCCCTGAAGAGCGCTCTCAACAAGAGTGCTAATTTGATTATTATTCCAAACAAATTCTCGTTGAAACTTTGGAATCTGATAATGACCATTTGATGCACTATCGAGGATATCATCTATTTTAATACTTTTTACTTGAAGCATACTATCAATATTCTTTTGTTAAGTTATGGTACTACAAAAAATATTAAGTATGAAAATGGTGGGCCCGGGAGGACTCGAACCTCCGACCAATGGATTATGAGTCCACTGCTCTAACCAACTGAGCTACAGGCCCAAAAACATATATGTTTTAGAGCCGCTCATTATATAAGAATAAATCACTTAGGGAAGTATTAGTGATGTTTCAAGTTTTATCATGGGTTATTATTCTCAAATGATTAACTTAGATGGGGTGCAATCTTTTGCAGAGGGCGGTAACAGAAAATGTTATATCAGCCCAATAAATCCAAAAAGATGCCTCAAAGTACTTCATGAGAATCTCCTAGAGAATCTTCAAAAAAACTCAGCATGGTATAAGCGTCTAGGAAACAGTGATGGTCTTGATGATAATTTGCGTGAAGAAAAGGCATATAAACAAAAAGCTATTATCTCTCCAATAAATTCTTCGATTTGGAATCATTTAGCTAAGTGGCATGGAATGGTTGAAACAAATCTAGGGCCTGCTTCAGAGACTGAACTCATTACAAATGATGGAGAAATAGCAGAAACTCTAGAAGCTTACCTATTTAGAGAAGGCCTAACACCTGAGATTAAAAGCGCATTAAGCAACTTTGAAAATTGGCTGAGAGCTCATCTTGTATTAACCAAAAACATCATCCCTCATAATCTTGTTATCAAAAAAGAAAATAATGCTTTGGTCCTAAAGATAATTGATGGGCTAGGAAGCAAATCATTTATACCACTGCCCAAATACAGCAAGTTTTTTGCAAGAATCTATGTAGAGAGACGCATAGAACTTATGTGGAGCAGAATTCATTGGGACCTAAGCGGCCGCAATGGGAATTGGAAGTAAACCGCTTACTCGTCTAAGAAATTCTTTAAATGACTTGAGCGGCTAGGATGTCTCAATTTTCTTAAAGCTTTGGCTTCTATTTGACGAATTCTTTCCCTAGTAACATCAAATTGTTTCCCAACCTCTTCTAAGGTGTGATCTGTATTCATACCAATACCAAACCTCATTCTTAAGACCTTGGCTTCTCTAGCAGTTAATGATGAAAGCACGTCATCCGTCGCAAAGTGAAGGCTGCCTTCAGTTGCATTTTTTAATGGTGAATGAATCACAGTATCTTCAATAAAATCACCCAAGTTTGAATCCTCATCATCACCTATAGGGGTTTCCATCGAAATGGGCTCTTTGGCAATTTTGAGTACTTTTCTGACTTTATCTTCAGGCATATCCAACTCTTTACTTAGCTCTTCTGGAGTAGGCTCCCTTCCCATATCTTGCATCATCTGGCGAGATACTCGATTTAACTTGTTAATAGTTTCAATCATATGAACAGGAATTCTTATTGTTCTTGCCTGATCAGCAATTGATCTTGTAATTGCCTGTCTGATCCACCAAGTTGCATAAGTAGAAAACTTATATCCTCTTCTGTACTCAAACTTATCAACTGCTTTCATAAGCCCAATGTTGCCTTCTTGAATCAGATCTAAGAACTGCAAACCTCTGTTTGTGTATTTTTTAGCAATTGAAATTACAAGCCTAAGATTGGCTTCAACCATATCTTTTTTAGCTCTTCTCATCTTTGTTTCACCCATGGACATGGCGCGATTAATTTCTTTTATATCCTTAACACTTAAACCAACTCTTTCCTCAACAGCTTTAATAGCTTTTTGAGCAATTACCACATCTGGCTTGATGTGTTCTAAAGATTTTTTAGAGTATTTTTTATTGCTCATCAAAGAATCAACCCATTTCACCTTAGTGATATTGTCTTTGTACATCGCAATGAAATCTTTTCGAGGAACTCGTGCTGACTTTACAAATAAGAACTGAATTCTTTTTTCATGCAAACGAATTTCAGCTAAGTCACTTCGTGCAAAGAAAGCAAGGTCCTCAAACATCTTAGGTGAAAATTTAAGGAACTGGAAAATTAGTCCCAGCTTCGCAAATTCTGCCTTAGCTTCTTTGGAGTGCCTGCCTTTAGATTCAAGTACTTTATAAGTTTTATTAAATTGACGTTTTAAGTTCGTCATGCGTCTTTGAACTTCAGCTAAATCCGGTCCAGTATCAACCTCTTCATCGCTCTCTTCTAATTGTTTTGCTTTCTCGCTACCAGGTCCAGCTGAGGGCACCTCTTCCATCTCCTCAAGAAAACCAGTCAATAGCTCGCTTAATTTCTTATCTTCGCTTTTGACCTGCTCATAAAAATCGATAATATGCTCAACAATTCCGGGATAATGCACACTGGCATCTAGCAAATCACGCATGCCCTCTTCGATGCGCTTGGCAATTTCAATCTCGCCTTCTCGAGTAAGAAGATCGACCGTGCCCATTTCGCGCATGTACATCCTTACGGGGTCAGTTGTTCGCCCAGTCTCGTTCTCAACAGCGGCCAAAGCTTCAGCCGCTTGCTCAAGAGCAATATCATCCTGATCGTCAGATGACTCAGATAGCATTAGAGTATCTGCGTCTGGCGCAGTTTCATGAACCTGGAGACCCAGATCGTTGATCATCCCAATAATTTCATCAACCTGATCTGGATCGGATATATCCTCTGGAAGATGATCGTTTACGTCTGCATATGTTAAATAGCCTTGCTCGCGGCCTTTTTCAATTAACTCTGCAATCCTTGAACCTTGTTTTTTTAACTTATCCACTCAATGCCTCTTTCTAAATCGTTCACTATATGTGATGTCAAATTTGATTTTTTCAATCTTGTTTTGAACTTAATTTTTTTAACCAATTTCGATCATCGTCAGTGATTTCTTGCTTTTTTAAGATGATTTGCTGTAAATCTCTTCTTTCGGCTGGCGTAATCGATCTGACATTATACTTGTCTTTGAGTGTTTGCTCTCGATCTTTTTGATTTTTTAATAAAATATCCATGCAGTCATTTACAAGTTTCAATGCGTTCTTTTCTGATAATTCAAGCCCTGCGACCACTGCTTCTGAAAAATATCCCTTTATTTGCTCTGATTCCAAGCTCTCAATTACTCTAGAGGGTTTGATGTCGGGTGTTTGTCTGTATAAATCTAGGATTACAAATAGAAAACTAAATTTAAGATCGTCTTTTAATTCATCAAAGATAGATTCTTGAGCTATGGTTGGGAATGCTAATAAAGCGCTAAAAATATTAATTACTGCCTTGACTCTTACTGGGGTATTGGAGCTTGATCTAATAAGACGCTCGGAGTCGTCTCTTGCAGAAGGACTTGAAGGTGCATCCATGCTTTTAATATCCATGCCACATAATTTTGAAACCTCACTGGCATAAACTTCTTTAATAACAGTGTTATTTATTTTATTAATTATGGGTATCGCAAATGCGGCAGCTTGTGCACGACCTTCCAATGTTTCTAAATTAAATTCTTTAACTTTTGATAAAAAATAAGATGAAAGAGAGATGGACTCATCTAATAATTTTTGAAACGCTTTCAAACCAAATTCATTGATAAAAGAATCAGGATCATGGCCTTCTTCAAAAAAAACAAAATGAACATTCATATCTTCTCTAATAATTGGAAAAGTGTTTTCAACTGCTTTCCATGCTGCTTTACCTCCAGCTAGGTCACCATCAAACGCAAAAAATATTTTATTTGTATAACGCATGATTTTAGACACATGATTTGGTGTAACAGCTGTTCCGAGTGTTGCCACTGCATTTTTGATGCCATGTTCATAAAGACCGATAACATCCATATACCCTTCAACAACTATAAGAGAGGCAATATTTTTTTCTAACTCCTTAACCTCATACAAACCAAACAACTCATTTGATTTATTAAAAAAAGAGGTTTCAGGAGAATTAAGATATTTTGGCTCGCCCTCATCTATGATTCTCCCGCCCATAGCAATAAAATCACCTTTTATATTTCTAATGGGGAAGATAACTCTGCCTCTAAATCGGTCATAAAATCGGTCATCTTTCTTGCTAAATAACCCCGACTCATCTAACTCTTTGCTTGGCGTATCAGACCCCAAATGATTTAAAAGACCATCCCATTTATCTTGTGCATAACCAATGTTGAATTTCTTTGCTGTAGCTCCAGTAATCTTTCTATCTTTTAGATATTGAACTGCCTTGGGAGCGATTTTTTCATTTAAATTTGCTTGATAGAACTTAACTGCTTTCTCAACAAGGCCGCTTGGCTTAGATTTTTCAAGCCTATTATTTTCATAAGGAACAGTCATGCCAGCTGAACTTGCAAGAGTCTCAATTGCATCAACAAATTCTAAATTTTCGTAACGTCGGATAAAGTGAATTGCATTGCCAGATTCTTGGCAAACAAAACAATAAAAAAACTGTTTTTCCTGATTGACTGCCATGGAAGGGTTTGAGTCATCATGAAATGGGCATTGGCACCAGAAATTTGATCCCTTTTTATTTACAGGTATGCGTCGACTTACAACATCAACAATATCCGTTTGGTCTAATAGTTGATCAATGAAACTAGTTGGAATTGACATAATGCTCTATCCAATTATCTAAAAATATTTTGGCTGCCAAGTCATCGATGCGACCATCTTTTGAATCTTTTTGCATCAGCTGCTTTGCCTCAAATGAGGTTAATCTTTCATCGACTAATTCACAAGGGATGTTACTAATCTTTTGCAGTTTTTGAAAAAATGGATCAACTTTTTTCATCATATCGCTTGTGGTTCCATCCATATTTAATGGCTTGCCTACGAGCAGTTGATCCGGTTTCCACTCATCAATGAGATTAGAAATTGTTTTCCAGATTTCTGCGCCTTCACGAGCTACATTGATAACAATTAATGGAGAAGAGGTCTTGGTGATAGTTTGGCCAACAGCTACGCCAATGTATTGGGTGCCAAAATCAAAAGCTAAAATCTGCATTGCTATGAGTTTGTAAAATTCCAGTCTCGAATTATTTCAAGCTGCTGATAGTTTGCCAACATATCTTGAGGAAAAGGCTCAAATGGGGCTGATTGATGCAAAATTTTTAAGGCCAAAGCATCTAACATTGAATTCCCTGAGGACTGCAAAATGTCGGCACCTATTAAATTACCCATATGATCGATTATGGACTTAATTTGAACTCTAAAATTTCCTTGAATAATATCTGAACGAGAAATTTCGTAATAGCCAGCTGTCTCAACCTGTCTTTGCCAAGCATTTAGATAAATGGTCTCAAAACTTTCTAAGGTTGAATTAGATTCTAAACGTCTAACGCTAAGTTGAGATTGATCTTGAAGCTTAATGTCTCTGGAGACCATTGCAGCTTGTTGACTATTTTGTTGCAGAGACTCCAAGCCATTCATCGCGCTGCCCTGCATGTCAAACTCTGCATTAGCAAATTTAATATTTACAATTGCTTCTTTGTTATAGTCCCATGGTTGCTGAAAAACAACAAAACTAACTCCAAAGATAACCACCCCATGGAATATCAAAGAAGCAAGCATTGATTTTCTAAATCCCCATCTTTGAACTCTCTGTTTATAAATAAGTGGCTGCATCTTATATTGATTGAAGTAATGTCTTAATCGGGTTTTGGCCGGTTTGAGACAGAATCTCTCTTGCCCCTGTAGGGCTTGTGATATTAATTTCAGTTAAATAATTTCCAATCATGTCTATGCCTGCAAAGATAATGCCCTCTTCTATAAGCAACTTGCCAATCTCGATGCTTACTTCAAGCTGATCTTTGGATAATTCACGAGCTTCGCCTTTGCCGCCAGCTGCAAGATTACCTTTAAAACCTCCACTTTGAGGTATTCTTGCCAATGCAATAGGAAATGGTTTGCCGTGAATAATGAGTATTCGATAATCACCATCGTATATTTCCGGCAAGAAATTCTGCACCATGACCATGGTTTGATAATTATTTGTTAATGACTTAAAAATTTTAAAATGCTCTGTTGAATTTTCATCAAACTTATAGATTGACTCACCGCCCATTCCATCAAGAGGCTTCAGGATAATGGTGGAGTGTTTTTGTTTAAATAATTCAAAGTCTTCTTCTTTGCAGATAACACTTGTATCAGGCATCCAATGGGAAAATTGAAGAGCAAAAATCTTTTCATTAAAATTTTTTAAAGCTGAAGGTCGATTAATTACCTTGGCGCCTTCGGCTTCAGCCTGAGAAAGTAAATGCAAAGCATTCATATAGTCTTCATCTACCGGCGGATCCTTCCTCATAAAAACATAATCAATATCTTTGAGTGATTGAGCCTGATGAACTGCCTCACTAATTTTCGGGTTGGTGATTGGGTCTTTAATTTCAGAACAATTAGCAAAAGTTTGTTGTTCTTTATAAATTAAATCCTTCATCTCGCACTGGAGAATTTGACCACCCATGCTAAAAACCTCCTGCATCCACAAAATAGTTGTGTCTTTTTTTGGATTTAATTCATCCAAAGGATCGGTAATAAACAATGAAGAAGTGCCTTGCATTAATATTCTCCAAACAGGCCATGAAACATAGACAATCCAATAACAGGAGCTGTTTCAGCACGCAATACATAATGCCCTATTTTCAGAGACGGCAATCCTAATTCCTTGATGATGTGGCGCTCAGCTCCTGAGAAACCCGATTCAGGGCCTGTGATAAAGGTAATACTATTTGCACTCAAAATTTTATGATCTTTGATGAATTGATTAGCAATTGTATCAAGAACGAATAGCCCCTCGGTATCTGAAGCTGTCTTTATGCTATATAGGCATTCTTTGAGCTCATTAAAATAATAAATGGTTGGGACATGATTGCAGCCAGATTGTTCACATGCACTTATCATCGCCTCTTCTAACCGAAGATTTAATTTAGATAAATCCTTTTTTGCCAATGATTGATCTAAATGATCAGGTTTGTAAATGAGAATTGAGTTAACCCCCAATTCAACAAGCTTTTGCAATGAATAGATTAAGTTTTCTTTTTTAATATATGGAATTATTGCTTGATACGATTTCTGATAAGGGTTTTGTATGAATGAAATATTATCGATATGAAAATTTATATAATCTTTTGCAATCTCTTGAGTAGTTCCATTGGCTAGAGACCCTTGGCCATCAAATAGCTCAACAGGATCATTCACTTTCAATCTCAGAACCTTGGCAAGATGATGTATTTGTTTTATGTTGGTGCACTTATAACTTGATGAAGATAATTCAGAGCAAAAAATTCTAGGCTTTCTCATCAAGTAATTATAATTGGTATTTTTTATAATGAGTCAAAGTCATATCATTCTTGTAAGACATGGAGAGGCATCTGCAGGATGGTCTGTTCACCCGGACCCTGGTTTAAGCGAGCTGGGTCGCATGCAAGCAGAAAATTCTGGCAAAGGTTTAATTAATCAAATTGCTTCCTATCAGCTTCTTTCTAGCCCAAAAAAAAGAGCTGTTGAAACGATGGAAATAATGCATAAAGAAAATAAATTCCCATTTAAATTAGATTCAAGATTTATTGAAATACCATCAGACAATGTTGATGCTAATAAAAAAAAGGAATGGTTATCAAAAATTTTTACAACTCCAATAGAAGAGCTTCCTGAAACTGTAAAAGAATGGCGCAGTAATTTAATAAGCTGGCTAAAAGGCGCTGAGGGCAATTTTATTGTGACCACACACTTCATGGTGATTAATGCATTGGTTTCATATATTACTAGCAATGATGCCATCTCATATTTTCATCCTGATTATGCTTCTAGGACGGAAATTTTTATAAAGAATGGAGAATTGACTCAATTAATTTTGGGTGATGATAAAAAAACTGTAATTAATCTGTAAAATCAGTTGAGCAATTTTTAATCAGCTGTAGAATTTATATTTTGCAAAAAAATCTCTATGAATGACTAAAACAGTCTTACAAAAATCAAAAAATAAGCCTCTTAGTGAACAAGTAAGAAAGGCTATGAAAAAATACTTTGCCACTCTTGGTGATGCAGCACCAGCAAATATTTATGAAATGGTAATGACTGAGGTTGAGCCAGAGCTTTTAAAAGCAGTAATGAAATATGCGAACTACAACCAATCTAAGGCTGCAAATGTTCTAGGATTAAATAGAGCCACCCTTAGAAAAAAATTACATCGATACAACATAATAGAAAAATCATGAGCCTAATTACTCCAAAAACTGCTCTTATAAGCCTGTCAAATAAATCTCATTTAGACGAGCTGATAAAGTTTCTGCTTGATCAAGAGGTCAAAATCATCTCAACTGGTGGAACTTACAATGCCATAAAAAAAATCACTGATCAGGTCATAGAAGTATCAGAATTTACAGGATTTGAAGAAATGATGGATGGTAGAGTTAAAACTTTACATCCCAAAATTCATGCTGGGATTTTAGCCAGAAGAGAGCTAGATTTAGAGGTTTTAAGTGGCCGCGGGTATGAGGTCATTGATATGGTGATTGTTAATCTGTATCCATTTCAAGAAACAGTCGCGTCAGGGTGTTCGTTTGAAGAAGCTATAGATAAGATTGATATAGGTGGGCCTACGATGATTAGATCAGCGGCTAAGAACTTCAAAGATGTTGCGGTAGTATCTGACCCTGCTGACTATAAATATTTAATTGATGAATGGAAAAATCAAGGCGGTATCAGTTACGAATTTAGAAAACAGCTTTCAGAAAAAGTTTTTCAACTTATGGCTGAATACAATTCCGCTATTGCAAATTATTTAAAAAATATCTCTTCGAATGCACATTCATATAATTTTAGTAAAAGTGAATCATTGAGGTATGGAGAAAATCCTCACCAAACTGCAGATTTGTTAACTTTCTCTAATTTGGAACATAAAAATATTGCCAATGCAGATGTTCTTCAAGGCAAAGAACTTTCATACAACAATATTGTTGACGCTGATGCTGCCTGGGAATGTGTCAGAGCATTTGATGAGCCGGCGTGTGTGATTGTAAAGCATGCTAATCCCTGTGGAGTTGCAGAATCAAACTCTGTCTTTGATGCATATGATCTAGCATTTAAGACTGATCCAACCTCTGCCTTTGGTGGCATTATTGCTTTCAATAGAGAACTGGATAAAAGAACTGCGGAAGAAATAAATGCTCGTCAATTTGTTGAAGTTGTCCTGGCCACAGGTTTTGAAGAAGCTGCATTGGCCGAACTTGCTAAAAAGAAAAATGTTCGGGTTTTATGCGTTGACTTAGAGCAAGATAATCCATATCCGGGAGTAATTAAAAAAGTCTCTGGGGGAATATTAATACAAAGTGATGATAATTTTATTGTCCCTCAAGGAGACCTTAAATGTGTTACAAAAAGACAGCCAACCAGTGAAGAAATCGATGATCTGATGTTTGCTTGGAAGGTTGCTAAATTTGTAAAATCCAATGCTATTGTTTATGTCAAAAATAAACAGACCATCGGTATTGGTGCCGGTCAAATGAGCAGAGTGATAAGCGCAGAAATTGCAAATCTTAAAGCACAAGAAGAAGGTTTAGAAGTCAAGGGTGCGGCAATGGCCTCAGATGCTTTTTTTCCATTTAGGGATGGCATAGATAAAGCTGCTTCGAGTGGGATTGCAGCAATTATTCAGCCTGGTGGCTCGATAAGAGATGAAGAAGTTATTGCGGCGGCTGATGAAAATGACATTGCAATGCTCTTTACTGCAACCCGTCATTTTAGACATTAAAAAATGCAGATTTTGGTTATTGGATCAGGAGGCAGAGAGCATGCATTAGCATGGAAGTCAGCTCAGGATGAATCGGTATCTAAAGTTTTTGTTTGTCCGGGAAACGCAGGTACTGCATTAGAAAATAAAGTATCCAATGTCTCTATTAATATTAATGACTTTGCTGCAGTCAAAGATTTTTGTGTAAAAAAAAATATTGAGCTTGTAATTGTTGGACCAGAGCAACCCCTCGTTGATGGGCTGGTAGATTATTTGCAAAGTAATGATATCAGAACCTTTGGCCCCTCCAGTGCTGCTGCTCAATTAGAGGGCTCTAAAACATTTTCAAAAGACTTTTTTGTGAAATATGGCATATCCACTGCAACCTATGCGGCATTTGATAATTTTAATAGTGCAAAGGATCACTTAAAGAAGATTCTATATCCAACAGTAGTTAAAGCTGATGGGTTGGCTGCAGGTAAAGGCGTTATTATTTGCCATACTGAAAATGAAGCCCTGGCAGCCTTAACCAGTATATTCAAAGATCAAGCTTTTGGGGTTGCCGGAGCAAGCGTGGTCATTGAAGATTTTTTAATTGGTGAAGAGGCAAGTTTCATTGCAGTGGTTAGCAAAGATAAAATTATTCCTCTTGCAACCAGCCAAGATCATAAGGCCGTCGGTGATGGTGACGTAGGTTTGAACACTGGAGGAATGGGTGCTTATTCACCTGCTCCAATAGTTGATGAAAAGATGTATCAAAAAATTATTGATGAAGTGATGAAGCCTACCATGCAAGGTTTAATTGCTGAGGGTTCGCCCTATCTTGGTTTTTTGTATGCTGGACTCATGATCAATAATGGAGAATTAAAAGTACTAGAATTTAATTGCAGATTTGGAGATCCAGAAACACAACCTATCCTGCTCAGACTAAAATCAAGCTTGGTTCAACTCTGTCTGGCTGCCATTGATGACCAGTTAGATTCTTATCAAATTGAATGGTCTCAACAACATGCATGTGGTGTTGTCATTGCAAGTCAGGGTTACCCCGAGGACTACTCAAAAAATAATGAAGTTTCATTTCAAGCTACAAGCATGGATGGAATAAAACTATTTCATGCGGGAACAAAGCTTCATAATGAAAAAGTTTTAACATCAGGAGGTAGGGTTTTTTGCGCTACTGCTTTAGGCAAAGATCTTCAAGAAGCTCAATCAAAAGCGTATGATCTGGTAGAATCTGTATCCTTTGATGGAGCTTTCTATCGAAAGGATATAGGACACAAAGGAATAAAATGAGTTTGTTAGATAATTTTGTAAATGAATGTGACATTGCATTAAAAACATTATCATTTAAAAAAAGTGGGACAGGCAGATCATATCCAAGCAATCAAACCCACTCAAAGCTTTCTAAAAAAGAAAAAAACTTATCTGCGCAACTCATGCGGATAAACTTAGCAGGCGAAGTAGCAGCGCAAGCTCTTTATAGAGGGCAAGCAATGGTTTGCAAAGACGCTGAAGTAAAAGCTCATCTTGTTCAAGCGGGTGAAGAGGAAACTGACCATTTAATTTGGTGTAAGAAACGTTTGGAGGATTTAAATGGCAAACCTTCTATTCTTAATCCGGTTTGGTATGCGGGTTCCTTTGCTATTGGTGCAATATTTGGAAGCCTTGGTGAAAAAACAAGTTTAGGATTTGTTGAAGAAACTGAAAAACAAGTTGTTAAACACCTTGAGAAACATTTAGACAAAGTTTCCAAAAATGATGTTGAAACAATTGAAATTTTAAAGACCATGAGAGCTGATGAAGATGAACATGCTCAAGAAGCCTCAGAAAATGGTGGAGAATCACTATCTGAACCGACAAAAAAAATTATGAGCCTTACTGCTAAAGTAATGACATCCTCAAGTGCATATATCTAGAAAGAGCCCCTCATCAAACTCTCCCCTATAAGAAATACCTTAATATTATTCATTTTTAAATAATTCATATCTTCTCTTGATTTAATTCCCGATTCTGCGATAAAAATATTTTTTTGTTTGAATGTATTTCTAAGACGAACTGAATTATTTAAATCTACTTCAAATGTTTCTAAGTTTCTGTTGTTTACGCCAATCAAAGCGTCTTCAAAGTGCTCAACCCTCTTTAGCTCATTTTCATCATGCACTTCAATCAAATAATCAAGCTCTAACTTTTTAGCAGTGCTGATAAAATCCTCTATTTCCTGATCAGTAAGAATGGAAGCGATTAACAAAATACAATCTGCACCAATGAGTTTAGATTCATAGATTTGATATTCATCAATCATAAAATCTTTTCTTAAAATAGGTAACGAAGTTATTTTCTTAACCTCTTTTAAATATTCAACGCTGCCCATAAAGAAGTCTTCTTCAGTCAAAATTGATAAAGCTGATGCCCCAAAACCCTCATACTCCATTGCTATCTTTGTAGGGTCAAAATCTTCTTTGATGACTCCGGCACTTGGTGAGGCTTTCTTTATTTCTGCGATAATGGCTTCATCTTTACTTGAGATATGATCTTTAAATTTACCCCTGGGAAGCTTAAGGTTTTCTAGAGAACTTTGAATTTTCTCTAGGGGAAGTTCAACCTTTTTGTGAGCAAGACTGGCTCTAGTATTGGCAACGATTTTTTGCAGAATACTCATTAGCTATTTGATACTCGGACATAAGAAGCTAATTTATCTGCAGCCATCCCGTTATTCATTAGCTCAAATGCAAACTCTACTCCATCTGCAATTGAGTTAACTCTTTTTGCAAGATACAAAGCTGCGCCAGCATTAAGGGCAATCATATCTTGCACAGCTGATTTCTCTCCTGCAAAAGCTTCTCGAATTAATTGCAAACTATCATCGGGTGATTGAGCTGAAATTTCAGAAAGTGTCCCAAAAGATAGACCAAAATCTTTTGGAGAAATTTCATACTCAGAAATAGTATTATCTTTTAGTTCAGCAATGTAAGTTGAGTTTGTGATGGTGATTTCATCTAACCCATCAAATCCATGCACAATCAGCACATGATGCATAGATAAATTCTTGGCAACTGATGCAAAGGTTTTAACCAAGTCTTTTTGATAGACGCCTAAAATCTGCCTTCTTGCATCACAAGGATTGGTATGAGGACCGAGTAAATTAAACAAGGTTTTTTTACCTATTTTCTGCCTAGCTGGCATGACATATTTCATAGATTGATGATGCAAAGGTGCAAACAAGAAAACAAAACCAACTCTCTTAAAAATCGTCTCAAGCTTTTCTCTATCATGAGTTATATCAGCACCAGCCGCTAACAACAGATCTGCACTGCCAGATTTACTGGATACTGCCTTGTTACCATGCTTGGTTACAGCAGCTCCTCCAGCAGCAGCCACAAAAGATGAGGCAGTAGAGCAATTAAAAGTATGCAAGCCTGAGCCTCCAGTACCACAGGTGTCTATATGATCTCCATCTCCCAATGGGTATGTGAGAGATTTCTCTTTCATTACTCTAGCTGCAGCTGTGATTTCAGTTTCTTTGATGCCTTTTGCATTCAGGGCTAGCAAAAATGCTTCGATAGAAAGATCATCAACATCTCCAGTCATAATTGATTCAATTGCAGACTGCATGGAATGAAAATCAAGATCCTCTTTCTTTTCTAGCTGACTAATAAAATCTTGGATCATATATTTAGAAAATTATTTATTAATTGCATTCCATGATCGGTATCAATGGATTCAGGGTGAAATTGAACACCATATATAGGTCTAGAGACATGCTCAACACCCATGATGATTGAAGGATCATCGTCAATTGTAGAGATTACCTTTAAATCTTTAGGCAAACTAAGACTATCGATGATTAGGCTGTGATATCTCACCACTGAATATGGATCAGGGATATCTTTGAATAATATTGAGTTGGAATGATTAATGTTAGATTTTTTGCCGTGAAAAACTTCAGGAGCCTTGATGATCTTAGCCCCAAATGCTGCGCCGATTGACTGATGACCCAGACAAACTCCTAATAATGGTACTTGAGATTCTTGAACGATCTCCACAGAAATTCCAGCCTCGTTTGGAGTACAGGGTCCAGGAGAAATAACAATTTTTTCAGGATTCAGAGAATGAATTTCAGAAACTGTTAATGCATCATTTCTTTTTACCAAAACTTCGTGGTCGCACTCTCCAATGTAATGAACCAAGTTGTAGGTAAAAGAATCATAATTATCAATTACTAAAATCATGAGATCATCTCCATGGCATCCATGAATACCTTAGATTTTTGTCTGCATTCTAACCATTCAT
>Ga0213869_10000934_pt1 | contig 22459 bp, 23 predicted proteins | sample PICome_10_FD_160083 | JGI IMG/M metagenome (GOLD analysis project Ga0213869, IMG submission 160083) | Coastal seawater microbial communities near Pivers Island, North Carolina, United States - PICO132 | ecosystem: Environmental > Aquatic > Marine > Coastal | place: USA: North Carolina...
GCCTGCCGAACCAGTAGAACCAGTAGATCCAGTTTGTCCCGTTGATCCAGGTTGTCCAGTAGAACCTGTACTACCAGTTGCACCAGTAGAGCCTGCACTACCGGTTGCACCAGTAGAACCTGTCATACCAGTAGAGCCTGCCGAACCAGTAGAACCAGTAGCACCTGTCGGACCAGTAGAACCAGTAGAACCAGTAGCACCCGTCGCACCCGTCGCACCCGTCTGTCCGGTAAGTCCTAATTTACCTTGAGGTCCTCGTATTGGACCAGCGTCTGTCCATGTACGAACATCACTATCACAATGATCAGTGTTCGTTAAAATATAGAGATTTTGAGTTATACCCCCACTTGGGTCTATTGTATCTACTAGATAACTACTTCCTTCTTCCATCGTACTAGGAACTGGAAGAAGGGAGGTGTTATCTAAGCGTCCTAGAATTTTTAATGTTCCTGGAATTACACCATCTATTAATGTACCTTTTTGAACTCCACATAATTCTCCAGACTCTATACTTAGTTGACCACATTCATTTACTGTAATAGATGCACCTCCTAATCTTTCAGGGAAACGAATACTTTCTGGTACTAATTCACGAACAATTAACGAATCCAATGCGCCATATCCGTCTTCTGATTCTACTCCTATACTTACATGCGGAGCTACGGTTATATCACTTGTAAAATGTACGTCACTCGCTAGTTTATTAATATGAAAAGGCACTAATAGTCTCGTAAAATTATTATTATAATTACGTAAATATAATGTAGCACTGTTTCCGTTTGTCTGGTCTGTATCTTGTGTTAGGAATAATCGTACACGTATTCTCATATCCATTGATTCTAACGTACGAAAGTCCATAAAAAAGGTGTTCTCGTAACGTATTACATCATTTGATGTTAACTCCACTTGTTCATCACGTCCGTCCCTTATCAAACTTTCGTTACCAGAACTATTTACTGTGTATATTTTCATATATGCAAACATACGGTTGTTACTACTAATGTTTCGGCTTGCGTAAAAAATTAAATTCCAATACCCTTCGGGTATAACTGTGTTCCGCAAATAACCAGTATCACAAGTAAATTCTCCCCATACTTTTTCTTGTACTTGGTTATCTCCACTGTATGTATATTGAACTGTTAGCGAATCAGATATTTCTGGCGCTATCAATAATGTACCAGATGTTCTATTGTTTTCAGTTACATCTAGATAAAATACACTACAATTGGTTCCTATTCCTGGTCCTGAATTTATTGTTTCAGTAGATGTACCACCCGATGTAAAACCTGTTTGGACACTACTTCCAGATGAAGAGGAAACATAATAAAACAATATATTTTCTATTATACTGTCTGTACGGTTTAAACAAAACAAAGCATGAAACAAATCATTTCTATTATTGTTATTTCTAGTGAGAATGACTGTTTTATTTTGTATTATTTTAAATGAGTTTTGTTCGACAATAATAGAAAACATATCATTTTCATTATATGGTAAGTCTAATATATTTTCTACATTAGATGTCTCTCTGTTTATTCGAACATCCATTGTTTGACCACCAAACGTTATACTATGTATGAATTGCTTTTCGTCAGCTGTGTGTAAGTCTTGTATAGACAAACCTATTGTAGCACTTTTATTTTCTGAAGGAGCTTGAAATGACAAAAGTGGCGTTTGATAACTCTCATACGTTTCAACATAAGAAACAAAACCATCATTGTCTACCTTCTTCAATGAATTATTACTTGGAAGCTCTATGTCATTATAATTAGAATGTAAATTAAACAACCCAACTCCAAATTGTCCACGTGTGCCTTGCACACCGGTTGGACCAGCCGAGCCTGTCGGTCCAGTCGGTCCAGTATATCCTGTAGGTCCTCTACGACCTGTATGTCCTCTATAACCTATATGTCCGGTTGGACCTGTATGCCCAACACGACTTGGGTGCCTATTGTTAGAAGTGTTATCAAAAGGATGCCCTATTGTAACTAGCGAACCGGGTGTTACATATGAACTGGGTGTCCCTTTCTTTGTCTTATTATCTGAAGGATAATTATTACAGGACATAAACACTATATTTAGTGACTATATTTTTTGTTATGCAAAAAATACATATATGCTTTTTTGCATATGTTCTAAACCTTTAAAACTAAATAGAAATTTGTCGATTTTTTGATCTTTTGTATTATATATAATTTTAATATCCCTTATAACCTTTCTCCACTGAAGTGTTCCACAAAATTTGGGTCATGTTTGTTATCCATATCAGATATTTTGTTCCTATGCCGTCTAAGATATAAATATTCATCACATGCTTGTAACTCTTTTGCCATACATAATGTATTGTTCTTCTTACTACGCAGATAAAGCCCATTTAAAGAATTAACTTTGCGTATGTTAAAATGAGGATTAATAACCGTTGATTTACGATTTGGTCGTTGGTCTGTATCTTGACAAAATGTATAATTTGGACATTGTGATACATTCAAATCTATTCCAAATACTCTAACTTTTCCATCAAATGTTAAATTATTTGTAGTTGGATACGTATTTATTATCTCTTTTCCTATTTGATACGTTTTTAAATTCGTAAATATTTGACTACTTAACGTATTGTCTAAATGATCAGGACGTGTTAATACATGTGCTCTTTTTTTAAATGTTATGTAATCTCCTTGTGACATTATAGTGTATATACATATTTCGTTAATTTCCAATAAATTAACGAATTTTAAGTGCCCCCAAAGAGAATTGAACTCTTGACCTCACGCTTACAAGGCGAGCGCTCTAGCCAACTGAGCTATAAGGACGTTTACTGTTTTTGTTTTTATGAATTGAAACGCTGAACAAAAACTAAATTAAATCAACTAAATTAAATCAGCTAAACTAAATATCACTTATTCTTTATGTACTTATTCAATAAAATTATTTGTTATTCTTTTTTTTAGTAAATAATTTGTATTTCTATTTTGTAAATCATGTCCCTGGGCTGATAAAAATCTTAACAAATTTATATTATTATTACTAATGGTTAAACATTCTATTAATCGGTCATGTGTTATGTTTAACGTTTGTGCCAATATTTGTTGATATATTATGCCATTCAACAATATTTTTTCTGTTTTTTCTGTTTTTTCTGTTTTTTTTGTTTTTTCTGTATATATACGATCATCTCTTCTAAAACAGTCCATTTGTTTGTGTATATATTTTATTTTTGAGATATTTCTAATATATTTATTATGCACATTATACTTGAATACTAGACTTCATATATCCAGTAACTGTTAATGGTTTATGTTTATTAAAGTACACATTAAAATCGTTCTTATAAAATATACAATTAAACTCGTGGTCTATGTGTAGAGATATTTTATTATTTTCTATTTCTTCTACTATTTTTTTACATGCTTTGTTATGTATTAAATAAGAATTCAAACAGGCTGTTGATGGATGACCTCTTTTTACTACATAATCATTATTTTCTATATCTTCACATTTGTTACCTAACATTCCTTTTGTTGAATTTAAAAAATATGCATCCCAACCTTCTGGTAGATTAACTACTATCTGTTTCAATCTATCTTCAAAATTTTCACAAAAAAACACATCATCTTCTAATATTAATGCATATGGTAACTCATTTTCTACTACCTTTTTACACGCAGTATAATGCTTCATAGCTATTGACTTTTCTGCTTGTTTGTATGAATAATTTACTAAATTTACGGGTCCATTCTTTAAATAAAAGTTTGATCTTTTTATTCGTTCACCAGAATCATAAATAAAATATTTCTCTTCTACTTTGTCTGTTATTTCTTCTTTATCATAATCCTCTATATATGAGTAACTTATGTTTTTGAAACTACTTAATTTTCCCTCTATGTGTTTCTTTCTATCATGCAACTTTGTGTAATGACACACAAAAACATCCATAGTGAACATTTGTTAAACAATATATATGTATTTATATTTTTTTTGATGTTTCATTATAAATCTCTACTCTTTTTTCTTCTACCCTCCTTTTTATTTCTCTTTCATTATTTAAACTTTCTGATAACATTTTACAATAATCTCGCAACCACTTATTCTTTTGTAATTTTATTGTTTCCGGATATTTTATACTATTATAACATGATATTTGTTCTATTGTATAATAATTATAATACCTATCATGAATTACATATAAAGTTGCATAATTACAGTTTTCTAAATAATAACCATACCATTTACGAAATGTAAATATCAATGTTTTATGATGTCTTGGCATTTCTACTAATAAACTTTCCGTGTTATATTCAGAATTATTATATATATCTCTCTTCAACACATGTGGTATATCATTATCCCATAAACTTTGTGCTGTTGTACTTGTAACTACTAACATACATATATAATATATTCAAACCCAATATTTTTAATAATATTATAATATATATCTTCTAAATGATTAGTATATTGCAGAATGAAACATCCAGAAGTCAAAATGAACCTATCATTACAAAACATCTAGCCGATATTATTGGACATAACAAGTATTTCGCCAGTGCACATCATGTCAACTCTACTTCCATTTTATCAATCTCCAAAAAGGGATTTCAAAAAGAAGATTCTGAATCTACTAATGTTGTTAAAACAACTGGACCTTTTCAACACTTAAATTCTCTCACACAATTTTTTGATTCTTTAATTCCTCATCACTTTGTCATATCTTTAGTAGGCAATCATATTCATTCAGCACAAGCTATAAACAAACTTATTGATAAAAATATTATACATTATGGCATCGATTCTTATTCCATTCAATATGATACAAAACAAGGTATACCCATTCTTTCCAGGTTTAACAAAAGTTTTTTAACAACTGAAATCATGAAAGAAACACCAGATGTTTTTCAACAAAAATACGAATGTTTAGATACATGGATATTACAATCTCTTACAGATTCTCCAAATTGGGCAAATAAACGAATTGATATACTTTCCATACAAAACATAATCGACATTTTCTTCCCTATCAAAAATAATCACTACTTTAAATGGAAAAAATATATTGATTCTTTCTCAAATTCAAAAAATAAATCGTTAGCTAAAGACTTAGTCCAACACTGGAATACATGGGACTTACATGCTCTTCACACTTTCTTTATGAAAATCATTCAATCTAATACTCAACTTTTTCCTATACTTACTCCATACCATCAATATTTAGAACATCAGACTCAATGTTTACCAACAGAACGACAATCACCCTATGATTTTATTTACTCTATATACAAAATATACGATTCTATAGATCTTAACCAGTACTCTCTTGCTTTAAGTAAAACTTGATTTTCTCTCTTTTGTACATAACATATTATTAAGTATTTTATATACATTTAATCCTACTAATATTATCACTTACTTAACACGCTCTCTCGTTATTTACAACGACACCATCTTTACTAATATGATATCAACTATTCATTTTTATTAAATTAACTCTTATTTCTTTTGTAACAATTTTGAAAAATGGTTTTGAATCGCTTCATACCGAGGTTGTTTTAAAACATGATTTATAAAATTATACGGTGTCGCTTTCTCCCATACAACGTCACTTACTTGTGATAACCTAATTAAATGTTGATTCGTATCTCCAGATAACAGTATCGTTTTGGGAATATAAAACATATCGTCTTTCTCTACTGTACTGAAATTACTTCCAAAATTCCAAAAAACTAACCTTGGCACTTGGTATATTTTTTCTTTCTCAAATTCAATCACTATTGTTTTATATAATTCTTTCAACTCTTCGTAACTTCTGTCAGAAAATAATACCCATGTCATTTTACTTACACTCTCCTCTGTCATTTCTGTTTCTTTTATAATAGAAACCATATGTGAAACAAATTCAATCATAGACGGCTTCATATGATGCTCACGATATATTGGTTTTAATTTTTCTAACATTTCGAACATTGTTTCATTTTCGTTCAATGTTATAAAATGACTTGTGTCATCTATTGCTAATAATCTTTTTCTACTACTAAAAACATTTGACTTTAAAGAAAGCATCATTGATAACCCTAACGCTGAATAAAATGATTCATTTGGAAACAAAGATAAGTCCAATATTGATACCATATTATCCAATATTGGCGTTTGATTCAACATTATATTCCAACCATTTTGTATACGTTGACGCTCACGATCATGTACACTTCTTTCTGCTTGCTTCATTAATGATCCTACATTCATAAATATCGGGTTCGTATTCAACTTTGGAGTTTGCCAATATTTCTTTGCCTTTTCTGCACATATTAAACGATCTTTATCTGTGTACGTTTTTCTTCTTGTCTTTCCGTTTAATCCCACATTCAATAAAGCTAATGTTTGTTTATTTGTTGCAACCATCGGTATATTTGCTGGATCTATTCTATTCCACTCTTGTAAACATTGTTGACGCTCCAACACATTCCATATTTTTGTTAGTCTAGAAAATATACATCTATATTCTTTCTTTCCTTTACGAAATGCTTTCTCAAACGTTTCTGCATTGTCTTTTGTATATTGAAAATAATGAGGCTTGAATTTTTTTATCCATTGTAACGAAAGCCTATCAAACAGCCAATTATTAGATGACCCCTCACGAGGTATCCACTTCGCTACCAACGATATTCCATAATCACGAGGATGTATTTTTGATGGATGTATTCCATCACCCTCGCAATTATCCAATAATTTATCCCACGTTTTTGCATCTTCATCTAATTGATGGTTCATCAATCCTACACATGTATCTATTAACAAATCTTTCTCTTTTTTCTCTGAATAACAACGAACATAATTACAAATATTTGGAATATCTTTCCATGAACCATACGGGGGATTATTGTCTAGTGGATGAACCATCATGTATATCGCATTCGCAGTTGGAACTGGAAAATGATAATTCCATATGAATAACATCGCATATGTTAAATCTCTCTCACCCAATCCTCCATATATGTCACGGGTATACGCTATCATAGTAAATAAATTACACAATATATCAAAATGTAATTTCTGTATTTGTCCATTATTCGTTTCAAATATTATTTTTTTTAATGACACTATCGTGTCTTGCAACTTTCTCATAAATTCATTTCTTGGTACCTTTCTATGTAACCCATAAAATAATTGAACTACACACGATTGGTGTTCTAAATATTTTTCCATTTATCTTTCATATCTAAATACATTTATATTGATTTACGTGTAATTCGTGTTTCTTTCGGTATCTTTATTCTTACTCTTTTCGTAATACGATGTTTACTATCTTTCTTCTTCATTATTGATTTCAACTTCTCCTTTTCTAGATAAACCACATATAATGTGTTATAAGGATGAAACACAACCATTGATTCTAACACCTCAATATCATCTACAACTGGATATCGCTTCATAAAGTTGTCATATGTTTTTTGTTCAAAAAACCACGGTATATCATCACTCTTCATTTCTAAATGAAACAATAACAACTCACTTAATACATAATGTGCCGATTCTGTTTCTTCTTTATTTGTTTGTATCTTTTGTAATAATATTTCCTTTTTTATTATATTTTTGGGCGGTAGTGGTACATTTAACACTTCTTCCTTTGTTTTTATCACCTCTTTCTCCATATTCACATAAATGTACTTCACTTTTAATTCATTCATTGCAACCTTATCTAATGGTTCAGACAATTCAGTTAAAGGTATCTCTTCTTTCATCCAAGACATATCCATTTTTATTTTTTATTAGATTTTACTTCTTTTAAAAAAACGCACAATCAATATAAAGACTTTCCTTTATATCATTATGTCTCAACGCTGCGTTTATTGTTAATACTATAATATGTATCGTTAATACTATAATATGTATCGTAAAATAAATACTTGAGACCGTATAAGATATCTTTTTTCTTATTATTATAAAACTTTATCCTCTTCTAAAACTAGGATATCTTATAAAAATATCATTCTCGTCTAAAACTATAATTTATACATTTTTTTATTACTATTTCTATAAGCTAAACTATTCGCTTATTTAACAAAAAATTGATTTAACAAATATTATTATTTACATTTGTTAAAAAATATGATACATTCACATTGGCTTACAGATACTTATGATGTTGATATTATACCAGAAAGAAACATTTATTTGTGTACTACACGATTTAGTAGTGACACTTATGCAGAAAATCGCAACTTTTGTAAACACTACCGTTTACCTTGTTGCTATTCAACTCCAAATGGAATTCATTCAAAAATCCCTAAATTCTCTACTATATATATTTTAGAAATGTGTAATTCTACTAATACTATATCTGGTATTGGAAAAATTATTAATTCTCCAGATTATAACCTTTATAACATTTATTCAGACACTTCATATAATCAAGATGTCCAATATATCGGATCCTCTCATATTGATACTTCTCTTCTACATGATAAAACACTTATTACTGCATTAGAAACTATTTGTTTTACTGGAAGAGGTCACCTTAAGAGAGGCGATGGAATTTCTCTCTTTCCTAAAAAAGTTATCAATGCTTGTTTACATCATAAACTAGATATCATTCTAGAAATTGAAAATTTATTTCATTCCAAAAAAATTAAATGAAGATTTCTCTTATTATCTATATATTATATAACTATGTACGATGTCGATCAATATACAGACGAAGAATTATACAGTATTTTAGATGTCTTTTCTCCAACTGATTCCGAATTAGAAGCACGTATATTACAACTCATTCAAAGACACATGTATTTACAAAATGAAGATAGTAACAAATTAGTTTCTTTTTTTAATGATATTTATAAACGCTTTTTTGATACTGAGGAAAACAATAACGATAACAATAACAATAACAATAACAATAACGACAATAATCACGATAACGATAATAAATCACAAGTACAAGATCAAAATTCTTCAGGAACGACACCTAATATTGAATATTCTAAAGAAATTTCTTATACTAAAGGTAAAGTTAATCCTATTTTGAAGGAAACATATAGACGCACTATTACTGTAGATAGTCAGTATAGAGACTCTGAATACAAAATGTCTACTGACTTTACCCTTAACTTTACAGAAACCTTAAAAGATGTTGTTTCTCTTAAACTTTATGCTGTTCAAATTCCTGTTACTTGGTACACAATTAGTAATAATTATGGGAGTAATTACTTTTTTTTAAGACCACGTCTCATTGAAACTGGGGATTACAATACCATTGCCATATACAATAAACCTGAACATCAATACAAAATTGAAGTTGAACCTGGTAACTACACTCCTGTTTCTCTTATTTCTGAAATTAATAACAGCATCAGCCAACTTAACCATATTTATTTTGATATTAGTTTTGGAACCTCTTCTGCACAATACTCTACAACCAATGCCAAATGTCAACTCACAATTGACCTTCAAAAACATTACTCCGAAATTTGCTACGATATTTCCTTTAGTGGAAACTTATCTCAATTACTAGGATTTGATTCTTACCTTAATACCGGTTGTGTCAAATCTCAATTAATTACCAACATTAATGATGATGTTATTATTTCTTCTCAAAACAACACTATCGTATTCACTCATTATACTGACTCTTCTCTCTCTTCTGAAATTGAACAATTCACACTTGTCATCCCTCCTAATGTTTATAAAACTAGCAATGACATAGAATCCGATCAGTTTATTAACGCTGTTAACGGCTCTATTCTATATAATCAAAAACTTCTTCCTTCTTCTTCATTCACACGTAATTCATTCGTTCAAACAATTGGTTCAACCACTATTACATACTACTACTTCATTTTTCAATTCCACATTGACCGAAACACCACTTCAAATATTATTGACTCTAAATGGACTGTTACATTCCCTTTCACTAATAACGACGGCTCTATTACCGCTTGGCAAAATCTACAATTTTCAGAAATCAATCAACTTAGCTTAATTCAAGGTACTACTATTACTACTACTGACATCATCACTCCCAAAGGTTCTATCGTTTTTCGTCCCATCTCACAATATAATGGCATTTTCATAGAAAATAGTAACTTAAACGATATTACTATACAATACGACAGTGATATTAGTTTCAATTACACTGACTTTTTATCTGACTTTAATACCAAATTCAACTCTAATCCTCTACTATTTGGTACTTCTTTTTCATTAGACTCCAATATTATCTCTCTCTCTCTCAATATTAACAAAATATATACCACCAACGAATATGAAATCGTATTTTATGATATCACTTCATTTAGCAAATGTGTCAAAGGTAGCAATAGCTACCGAAACGCTATGATTGATACTACTCTCGGATATATTTTAGGTTTTAAATCATTTACCACATACGAATTCTCACCACTAAAAGTTGTTTATGACGACAATAAGTCCTATTATTTAAATGAATCTACAGGATTGTCTTCCGGTAATGAGTTTACTATTAATTACGTTAACACTGACGATACTAATTCTAGACGCTCTCACACTATTGCTAAAATTAAAGGCAACTCAGTTGTTAGTGTATATTTATACAATTATTTTATGATTATTTTAGACGACTTTAATCAAAATCATTTAAACGACGGTCTCGTCACCGTTTCTAAACGAGATAATAGTGTCACCCTCCCTAGTTACGCTAACCGAAAATTATTTCGCAATTGTAATAACTCTTACAGTACAGAACTTCAAACTAATATTTTACCTAAACTCACACAAAAACAAGTTTATTCTGTAGAAGAAATACTCAAAACACAAACTGAACAAAAAAGTAACCTTCATGATGGACCTTTCATTAAAGACATGTTCGCTTTGCTTCCTGTTAAATCTTCTAATGCTACTCCTGGCACAATTTATGTAGAATTTGGTGGTTCTCTACAGCAACAAGAACGCATATATTTTGGTCCTGTCAACATTAGACGCTTATCCATTAAATTAATTAACGATAAAGGCGATATTATCGATCTTAACGGTGCTGATTGGTCTTTCCAATTTGTTTGTGAACAATTGTATCAAAATACCTAGTTTTATTTTATTCTTTTTTTATATCATGGATTCAAAAATCATTTTTTGGATTATTTCTTTCTCTATTATTGTTGTATGTACTTCTCTTTTTTTATACTTTTTTTATAGACAAGTTAGACACACACATAATACTATTACTGTATAAATATATGATTATGTTTTCATATATTTATCTTCATATATTTAGTACCATATTAATATGCGTATATTATTTGTGTCAATGTTGTGAATTTCACATACAAAAGGAACATTGTAATCTTTATTCGTATTGACCGCATGAATTATAGTGAATAACGATAATACTAATACTACCCACATACCGTAGTATTTAAACCGATTACATACAAAGGATTTTAGGCATTCTTATTATACTCTTTCATCCCTCCGGCATAATTATCTACACGTAACATACCCTTCTTTAACAATTCTTTTTCCATCATATCAGATGCATTACACTTCTCATGTGCACAATACCCTATTATTGGTACCTCTGTTATATCTATTTTTTTTGACTTCAACATCTCATCAATCACTGGATAATGCTTCTCTATCACATAATATAACCACTTTTGTAATTCTTTTATTGACATTTGTTTCACTTGTTTGTGATGCAAATTATATGAATTCGGTATATGATCTTTCCCATAGTACTCAGCCGGAAGCGCATTAATCAATACAGATGTTCCTTTATTCAACTCTTTATATACATAATCTATTGAACGGTTACATATTATTAAATGTGTATATAACGTTGGTAACCATTCTCCTGATTTTTCATTTCCAAACACATAATGAAAGTGTTTATAAAATGACTCTTCTTTTTTACTATTCTTTCGCTTCGTTTTATATATTTGAGGACACTCCATACGCAATACTCCTTTCCCTTCTTTGTCTAATTTTACTATTCCGTTATTTTCAAACTTACCATAAGCTGACTTTGCTCCACTCACTTCTAATGACGACGACGGTCTTGTCGCCCAATACAACAATACACGGTGTTTGTTTAACTTTCCTAAATCTATTTTCACTTCTTGATCATACCTTGTCGGATATTTTGGTAACATCGTTTTTACACTATCGATAAATTCTGTTACAAAATCTCTTTCGCTTAGCCATTGAGGCTTTTTGTTCGGATCCGATACTACCGATGTTGTCAACTTTAAAGATGTACACGATGCACAAATACTTGTCATATATATACTATTATTCTATTTTTACTTTTTTTTACAATATTTATATGGCGCACATGAACTACGCATCGTAAATCCCTTCAACTTACGAGTACACCGATTACGACTAAACCGTCTTGGTAACCTAAATAGTTTTCCATCTTTCTTGCGACGACATTTCTTGTTTCTCCGGGTTGAAAAACAACAGTTCTTCATATATTTTTACTATACAATTTATTACGCTTGTATTTTCAGCTTTTCGATTTCACTTCTATTGATTCATTCAGTACCATAAGATCCATTTCATCAGTTAAATGTTTTATATCGTTCTTGTAAAAACGATTTTTTAATTTCTCAACTCCATTTTGTTTGGAGTGACTAAAAACGTTTACGTTATCATCGTACGTTCTTTCTATTATATCGAAACTATTCTGAGCCATTTCATTTATTATCTTTTTTCTATAATCACGTTTTTTTTTACCTTCTTTTTGAATGTATGCGTAGTTACTTTTTTCACCAGTTATTGCAACATTACTATTTTCGGGATGTTCACTGTCGAAATGAATTTTTTGTGCAAGTAACACTGGGCTTCTTGCTGGTTTATCATTTATCATCTGTAAGATGTCCTGTATGGAAATATGATCAATGCTTTCCTCCCCGAAGTTGTTGATCACGATCACGTTTTGAGTCTCAATATTATTTGTTGTACTTTTCTCTGCCAATAAGAACTGTATCTGTTCATCTTTCTCACGGATAATCTCATTTACTTCTCTAATTTCTTCCTCTTTCTCTTTGCGTAGTTTTGCTATTTCCTCATCCTTCTGTTTTATCGTATGAAGTGTTTCATTTAGTTTTTCCTCTATTAATGTATTTACCATTTCTTTGATATCTACCTTGTTTTTGCTTTCTTCAACCGGGTTAGGGTTAAGGATATGAACTTGACAACTTTTACGATGCATATAAATGCTTTGATGACTCATATAAGTATTTCCACACACGCACTTGAAACTACGACTTGTTGACCTGTCTTTGTGTTTCTTTGTTAAAATATGTCTGTCAAATGCCTGTTTAGAAGTCCCAGTATAATTACAATTTTCACAAAAAAGATACTTCATATATCTATTAGCAAAATATATAGTTTTTCTCTAAATATATATTTATTGATAAATATATTATATATTTTGCTTAATTAAAAAAACCGGGGGAGAGAATTTTATTTTTTATTTTATAACCGAAAAAATAAAATCCAATTTCTTTTTCAAAATTTCTTGAATTGTCTGATGATATCAAAATTATATAAACTATATAAAACATTTTATTTATTATTTAACATCATCATGTTACATTTACCACGTGAAATTGTAGATCTTATTTATCAATACGATGATAATTCTCATTTTAAAAATATTTATAATAAATCTCTATATAAATTGTTATCCTTTTTTTACAAAAATACATCCGTCTCTTATATTTCACATATAAATTACGCTTTTAATATTTATACGGATTATCATTTTTCCAATCATTCAAAAATGAAATATTATCAATACGTTCTTTCTATCCTTAAAACTTATAAACCTCTTATTGCTCCTTCTCATCTTCAACCTAAATTGATAACTTATATCAACCACTAATATTTCTATCTATTTATCAAGATACTTAAAAACAATTTCCTATTATTATTATTATCATCCAATATGTTAATCTTTACTTTCGTTACTACTCTCTTTTTACCTCTCCTAGCTGCATTCCAACCCGTTATTAAAGACAACGTCATTATCCGAGGATCCACACCACCTTTCCCTGACTTTGATCCTTTACACTTCTCTGACAATAAAGACATCGCTTATTTGCGAGAAGCAGAATTAAAACATGCACGGTGGGCTATGGTTGGTTCTTCCGCTATTCCTCTTATTGAATCTTCAACACACCGACCTGCTATTTACGAATTTCAACACCTTTCTGACACTAACCAACTTTTATTAGTTGGTCTTATTACAGCAACTGAATTTCAATTCATGCTTCAAGGTTGGCAAAACCCTTGGGTTAAAGAATTTGAACTTAAAGATTCTTATCAACCTGGAGATTTGGGCTTTGCCCTTATGTCTAATAAAAACTCTCAATTCTCTCTTTCCTTTATGGATAAAGAACTCAACAACGGACGCCTCGCTATGATCGCCTTTGTTGGAATCCTTGCCCAAGAACTTGTTTCTAATACGCCTCTCTTTCCTTAATTTTTATCGACAAAAAAAATTACTCTTTAATTAATTCTTAAAAATTTATCTATTCTACACTATGTCTTGTTATTAACTCTTCTGTTATATTGTCATACACATATTGTGTCTTTCCATTTGAAGAATACTCTATTTTTACATCTCTTGTCCTTTCTTTTTGAAATTTTATATTCAAATCTTCACATTTCTCGGTTCTTGCTGTTCCATTGGATATGTCATAAATCACACGCCATTCACGATTTACGCTATATTCTATCTTTCCAAGATACGGACCCTTGTTTAATCTGTTTATCGCTTGTCTTTTTGATATAATTGGAGGAGGAGTATGCGCATCTCTTGGAGAACACTCAGGAGTCTTTAATTCTTCTGGAAGTTTTAATGTTAATGGGGCGGGTATCTGTAACTCCTTTGGACTTAATATTGTAATTGTAGTTGCTGATGTACTTACTGTTTCATTGTCAAACTCTTCATTTAAATTTTTCTGTTCTAAATCTTCTCTTCCATAATTTTCTGAAAATTGTAAATGAGTTGATATCATATTTTCCCCTTTATAATTATATCTCACATTCACTCCTTCTCCGCATCCTATTTTTTGGGGATCTACCAATCTTAGATATCTACGCACCTCACAAAATGGTGCCAAACACATACTACGTTTTTCTAGTGCATATGCTAAATCATCACAACAATCACAAGGTATTTGTATTTCACATTTTATATTTACTTTATTATATAAACAATCCACACAAGGTCCTACGTATACACCACGTAATACACCCCACTCCAAACATCCTTCACAGCACAATGGACCTACCTTATTTCCTTTCACTTTATACTCGTTCTCCCAGCTCAATGCTGTTCCCATTGGATAAAATAAATCATACATTATCTTTCCTTCATTTATTGTGTAATAACCATGACCTTTGCCATTGTCATACAATTGAACTTCTCCAATCAAACTCATGATTTTAAACTTGTTTTGTTAAACTAAACGACTAGTGTTGCTTATTATTTGGTGGTTACCTTAGATTTTCCTTTTTATGATATACTTTTACTCTATCATAAAAATCAATTTTTTTTTCTTATTTTTTATCATTATTTTTTATCATGAATTTACTATAACGTCACGACTCATCCTTTTTATTGTACCACCACGCTCACCTTCCAATAATATTTTTTCATAACCATATATCGTATTATAAAACCTTATTTCTTTCTGTTGTGTTCCATATGTATCTGCTATATCACCAAAACACTCGTTCACGTATTCTTTTAATCCATCTATTTCTTCATTATATTTATTCATTACTATCATTGATGCTATTACATTGTTATTATCTACATTCAAACCTTCATTTTTTATTTTATCCATTTCTTCTATTAAACGAAATATTATTTCAGTAAACATACGAATCATCAATATTATTATTCCATAACATTCTCTATCTTTTTCATTTTTTTTATTTTCTCTTTGGGTTCTTTCTTTAAACTGCTTCTCATCTATGTACTTTAATAAATACATCACCCTTAACTCTTCGTTCATTTCATCAATACCACGGGGTCTCATATGTGTTCCTGTCCCATGTAAGTGCATTATTGATTGAATCTTATACATCATCTTTTTACGCTCTTCTCCCGGTACTCCATTATTTAACATTAAACCATCCAATATTGTCCATGTACGATTTGTTAACTCTTCTCCGCATACATAATACTCTTCTCTTCCGAAATTTGCTTCTCTTCCATTAAGACGCATCCACTCAAAATAGTGCGGATTGTGTACATTTGTCTCTATTCTTCCTGTCACCCAACTAAATCCTGTATGACAATTTGTACACCACATCTGGTCACATCCGTCTATCTTAAATATTCCAGTTGAACACTTCGGACAAGGCTTCGTATTATTCTTCATCAACTCAGCTGTTTTTACATCATCTTCATCACATTTATGATCCACATCTTTAACCAAATAACATTTACTACATGTCAACCTTTTACATAATCCACATAACCAATTATGCTTTAAATATCCCAAACATCCTTCTATTGGACATGCTCTTACAAACGCACTTTGTACTTCTGAATTACGATTATATCTTCCATTATCTATCATATTCAACTTTAATCCTAAATTTGTTTCGTATCTTCGTAATTCCCTTATTTTTTTCTTTATTTCACGCAACTCTCCTGATATATCATCACGATCTTTTCTATATAACGCCGCTTCTTGTGTCGATGGCAATAATGCTACTTGTTGGTCATACAATACTTTTTCACGATGTTTTTTCCATTTTTTATTCATAAATGACTTCGTAAATACACTTACCATATATTTACGAGTCCACTCTTTATTACAATCTACATTCATACATTTCACCACAGTCTCATCCAATACATACTTCTCATTGCATTCACGACACGCCTTAAATTCACAATACTGACATTTTACTTCTTTTCTATTCGATTCATTGTATTTTTCTGTGCAAATTACACATTCTTTTTTCATTTGTGTATTCATTAAAAAATATATATTTATTTATTTTTATCTTTTTATTTTTATCTTTTTATTTTTAATGATACAAAGTCATTAATAAACATAATACAAAGCTTTCGTCATTATTCAATCTTACAAATGATTTTTTTCCCTTATTGTAATGATCCTCGTAATGATATTTAAAGCTTGCTTCTTTCACTATACCATCGCTATTACATAAATAATATATTGCATTATTATACTCTTTTATTTTTAACCATTTCTTTGTTATTTCCTGATACTCTAATTTTGTCGCTTTATCACTTTTCAAAATATCCATAAACTCTTTACATTTTTCTATACCTATCACATATTCTTGATATATCTTAGTTTTAACATCGCTTGGTAACTCTTGTACCAACTTAATTGTTTGCTGTATTCGTTCGCATTTTTTTTCCTGAATTTCAATTGTTTCTTTAATACTTTCCATATTTGATTTTGAGGTTTGAATGTCATTCACGGTGTTCTCTCTATATCCTATACTTTTTATTAGTAATAATCAATTTTTTATTTAAACAATCCCTCTTCTTCTATTGTCATATTTTTTAAATCCATTGTATCCGGGTTTTCTTTCAAGTCTATCGTTACACTCGCCAGCCTATTTATACTCCTTTCTGGTTTAGGCTCATATTCTTCTAATATATCTGTCAATGTATTTAATACCATAAATGTATGACGATACCCTGCATTGAACACTCCATTAAATAATTTTATATCTTCAAGTCCATCATACAATAATGGCAATAGTCCACAATAATTCGCATAGTTCTCGAAATTTCTTTTATCTTCTTCAATATCTAAGTTATTATATTCCTTCAATATTGATTGTGTAAACTCTTCAGAAGTATAAGAACGTCCATAATCTATTATTTTTACCAAGTATTTACACATAAACTTCACTTCTGTTACTTCATTTTCTTTTCCTTCTTCATTATTACGATTGTAAAATTTATAACAAAATTGAATTGGTCTTTTCATATCGTGTACGATTACATTATTTGAATGAAGATCACGATGTTCATATATATTACGCATCGCATGTAACGGACCGTATATTTGGAACATTAACTTTGCTCTTATTAGGTCTCCTTCATCTGTGTATTCTAATTTACCTATTATATTATCTAATGTTTCTCCTGTCACATATTCTTGTTCCACACCGTAATCATTTTTATTATCGCAATCATAATATTGTTTCTCTATATTTGCTATTTCTACATTTTCCATTATCTTATTTAATTTATCTCTGTTTAATTCACTATTCTTCATTTCCGTATATGTATATTTTTTATTTGAAACAAACCTTGTTATTAAATCTCTACTATTCTTACCACTCCATGCTGGTATTTTAAATTTATATAAGTTGTACGTCTTTACAAAACATGGAAACTTCATCAAATATTTATTTAAAAACAAACCAACTTGGTACTCATAAATTAGACTGTCTCGCAACTGTTTTTTAGATGAATCATCTCGTGACATTTTTAATATTCTATATTCATACGGTTTGGGATTATATTGTACCAACCTTTCTATATTTTGATCCGTTTCTGCTGTTAACTTAAATACTACTCCGTTTATTGAATCTTCTCCTATAAGATCCAAATTATTTGCTTCTAAATTGTGCGTAGTTTGTAGCCGTAGCTTTCTTGTTTTGGACTTTTCAGGCTGTTCAGGCTGTTTATTTCGTCTATATCGTTTACGTGAATCTGGGGGTGACGTGGATTTCATTCCTCCCCTTTTCTTTTGACTCTTTTGTTTGCGTCGTTTTGTATATACTCGTCGTGTTTTCATATATACTCTCTTCATAAATTATATCTATTTTTAATATATATAATGTCAAAAACTAGGAAACATTCTAAAAAATCTTTTTTGTATAATCCTCATAATCCAAAAACTTCATTCGATGTTTATATTGATAAAGACCCTTCTGATACGATTCCTATACAATATTCCACTGTACAAGATGTTAAAAAAACCATACGTAAACTTGAATCTTTATATAAAAACGATGCTTATTCACATAAACGTATTTGGCAAGTCGCTATGATCATGAAAGTTCGCCTTCAATCTATGCTTAAACATAAAAATACTCTTTATAAAAATGCTAAATATGTCCGTTCACGTTACTCTCTTGCTAATAAATATTTTCTTTTTCTAAAAAAACGCACTCTTCAAAAAAACCATAAAACACGAAAGAATATGAAATTCATTTTTTAAACCACTGGAAACGATGGCTGTTTCGCTATTCCACACACTCCTGGGTCTTTTTCACTATCACTTCTCTCTATACGAACATATCCGTCTTCTCCCCAAGATGTACCCCAACTGTTTTTCACTGTCCAATATCCCATTGTACCTTCTTCTCCATATCCTACTACCAATACACCGTGATCTAGTTGAGTTCCACAAGCATCGCTCGTTATCACTCCTCCGTTATACAACTGAAACGTCCGAGTATCTGCCTCTATTGCTACCGATACGGGACCTTCACTTACTGCTGCTTTCAATGCTAACTGATCATCCGCCTTCACGTCTTTGCAACCACTCATCGTTACCTCTACATCGCAACTCTCACATTCACCACTCTTCGCCTTGTATGGGTATGATACCTCACCACACATTCCATTGTCTATAGCATATTGAAACGCTCCATCCATCAATCCTCCATTGCATCCATGGTTTCCATACTTAAAACCTGCAGAACAATCCACCAATTGTTGCTCGGATAACGAAATCAACTCTCCTTTAGCAATTGACCACGCTCCCTCCATCGCACCAGTTGCGCTAAATGACCAACACGATCCACATTGTCCCTGATCCTTCACACCTGTCACCTTATGCTCCTTTCGCCAGTCCACTTCAACGGGCGACACCACTCCTTTACCTGTATATGTATCACAACCACTTGCCTTCAACAATGACTTCATATGATAATCACTGAACTCTTCAGTAGACATATCTGCAAAATACGTCACACCCAATGTGTAATTACTTTGACGGGCATTCACTTCTTCTGCATACTTCATATTTTCTTCAAACACCTTAAATTTATTATCAAAAACCTCTTTCGATTCATATTCTTTCTTGTGAAACTCCACAAACCGCACAAAATCGTCCACTCTAGACGACGACGACAACGCAAACAACGTAACTAACACTACACTTAACATCATGTTATATATTATTATAATATTATGTTTATATCCCTTTTACTAAATTATCATATTCTGTAAATTTCATTTTGTATATCGTATCATACGTCGATTTCGTCTTGTTTATTACAAATAATATCTTGTCACTATCTTCCTTCGTACCTCTTATAAAACGCATATCATACACTTCTATATACTCTTCCATCTCTTTTCCTACTAACTCTTTCAATATATATACCCACTCCCAATGTTTTAAATCTTCTATCAATAATATACCTTTCTCAGACAATAATGGCATATATATCTTTAATACTTGTTTTAACGACAATAAATTGTTATTACCTTCGTGTATTATTATGTCAAACGTTTTTCCTTTAAACCACTTTTTTACTGTATTCATATTATATGCTCTCCCGAAATATAATTTTATCTTTTCTCTATTTTTTATTTCTGGTATCATTATTTTATCATCCATGTCTATACCATATATTATTGCCTTCTTGAAATATTCATTCCATAAATATATACTTACTCCTTTTCCTATACCTATTTCTAATACTTCTTCAGATTCTTCTCGTTTCATTTCAAATAATGCTTCCAATATTGGATAATAAACATTCTCTTCTTTATCCGTATAATTACTTAAATCTTTCTCATTTTTTTTTATACTCTTCATTCTTTATAAATCTACTTTATTGTATTTTTCATATTCCTTTTATCATACTATTATTTAAACTATATCTTTTTCACCAAATACATTCTCTTCACTATAATTAATATATAAAAAACCATCTTTGTCTTTATGTTCGTGATACAAAACTGTCATTGGTATTGATGTTGCTGGTATCACTCCATTTATAAATAAAAATATCGCCTTCTCTGATGGTAATTTTAAACGCTTCCTTATTACATACACAAACTGACCTGCTGTTAAATCACTTGGTACTAAATACTTTTTTTTATCTATATCTTCCATAGAACTACGACTTGATTTCTCGCATACTACTGGTACACGATCGGGGTACTTACTTGTTACACGAACTGACTCTTTTAACCTGTCATCAAACGAATGCTCATGTTTAAATTTCATTATTTTCTTTATAAATTACTATATATATTGTTTACGCCTCTCCTTCATTTATTATCATCATTTCCACTTCACTTTTTACTATCTTCATCGTACTTTTATCTTCTGTATCAAACTTGTCTTTAAATACTTCAAATCTCTTTTGCTTCCGATCTTCTATTTTACATTTATTCACTTCATATTGTTCATCTAGTATATCATAACCATTATTCACCATTTTCTCTATTGCATCTTTACGATCTATCGTTCTCCACTTTTTATTATTTCCCATTATAGACGCATACGGAAGCTTTTTATTCGTTATTTTTATATTATGATTCTCAGGATGTTTGGGGTCAAAGTGTATTTTTTGTAACAATTCTGGGATTGACTTATAAACACGATCTATACATTGCAAAATAAAATTATCATCTATATACTCTTTGTTTTCATCACCAAACGCATTTATGTTTATTGTTATATTATTATTATTATTATTATTATTATTTGAATTCGTTGTTGTGTTTCCTACTTGTTTATCCAATAACATAGCTATTTGTGCTTTCATTTCTTCCCGATCTTTTTCGTATTCTTCTCTCATTCTTGTCATTTCGTCTTTCAATATTGTTGTTTCACTTATCACTTTGCACTTTGATTTATGGTTGTATAGTGTTGAAGAATGGCTGAACTTTTTTTTACATGTTATACATTGAAACATGTTATCATTATTGCTTACCCGTAATTTATGTTTTTTTGAAGACAAATGACGCTGATAATGTTGTTTTGTCTTGAATGCACACAAACATACATTACACTTTAATGACATGTTTTTTGTATATAATTGTATCTATATTAATTTTCCTAAAAATATAGGATTTTGGTTAGGTCGTATAGGATTTTGGTTAATCTGAAACTATATCGTAATGAATTTAGACGAGGTGATAATTACAATATCACACAATATAGTCTGTTAATAAATCATAAATTATGGAACCATTTTGTAGGATTTGGGTTAATCCAGTAATAATAATTTTAATGTTATATACATAGATATTACTATTATAATAATATAAATAGAAGAACCATTTTGTAGGATTTTGGTTGGTAGTTTATTAGAGGGGGGGGGGATTTTTTGAAATAAAATTCGTTAATGGAAAATCCAAAACAATATTTTTACTATGGATTTGGGATTTATAGATGAACTATTAGGAATCACCATTATATTTATGGAATATATAATGGAGTTTAGTAAA
>Ga0213869_10000935_pt1 | contig 22453 bp, 24 predicted proteins | sample PICome_10_FD_160083 | JGI IMG/M metagenome (GOLD analysis project Ga0213869, IMG submission 160083) | Coastal seawater microbial communities near Pivers Island, North Carolina, United States - PICO132 | ecosystem: Environmental > Aquatic > Marine > Coastal | place: USA: North Carolina...
TCTACCAATTTCACCACGAGGGCACTGTGTTCTTTTTGTTGTTATTGTTAATATATTAATACATTAGAGTTTTAAAGAAGTAAAAAAAAAATTAATTATCTCTATATGTACAAGTCATGTGCAAGTTCTCCAATATTTTATAGGACAAATTGATATTTCTTAATATCCAAAATTAGTTTTTTAAAGTATAGCTTAAGATTGTGTTACCACCATTTTCAAATGTTGAGATTAAAACATATTGTTTATTATTTATTTCATAAATAGTTGGCGCAGAAGATCCTGGTGAAGGAAGATTGTTGCTCCAGAGTTCTTGTCCATTAATGGAATTAAAAGCTCTAATTTTATTATCTCTGGTTCCAGCTGCAAAAATCAGATTGCCTCTGGTAGCAGTAAGACCCGATCTATTATAGTCACCGGTTTGTTTAGAATACATTTTATTTGAATTAGGAAAATCCCCAAAAGGAACCTGCCATATTATTTTACCGGTATTTAAATTCATTGCTGTTATTTTTCCCCAAGGTGGTTTAACAGCAGGAAATCCATCGTCATCTAAAAATTGTTCTTTAACGGATGAAAACAAATTTACATGAGAAGGATCTTTAAAAATTTTTACAACATCAACGATTTGATCACTTGAAATATACATTACATTTTCTTTTGTATCTATCGAAGCGCCTGCCCACCTTACGCAATTACCCATTATAATATTATTTTTTTCTAATTGAGGAGGAGTTGGAAAACCTGAGGTATAATTACTTAAAAGACTGCTTATCTTTTCGGAATTTTTTGCATTCTGGGTGATATCATCTTTGTTAAACTTATTTCGACATATTTTTTCAGGTAATGCACTGTTTATTTGATATGGTGAAGTTCTTTCACCTGGAATATTTGAAACAGGAGCTCTTTCATATCTAATATCAAATAAGGTTTCACCAGAAACTCTATCAAATACGTAAGTCTTACCAAGTTTTGAAACAGCAACTACTACATCTATAAATTTATTTTCTTTTTTAATCATCGTAAGAATAGGTGGAGCCGAAAAATCCATATTCCATACATCATGTTCTATTTCTTGAAAATACCAGAGAATTTTTTTATTATTTAAATCAAACGCTACAAGACTATTTGCGTACAAGTTTTTTCCTTCTCGTTCGATTCCAAAATAGTCAGGAGCTGGATTTCCCGTGGTAAAAAATAAAATTCCTCTTTCTTCATCAAGAGAAAAGCCTCCCCATGGACTTCCTTTTTTAAAATTATCAAAAAGAAAACTATTTTTTGTTTTATTAATTTTATACTTCCAGTTGATTTCTCCATTTATGACATTAAAAGAATACATTATACCCTGTGTATTGATTGAAATTAGTTGATCTTTATAAACAACTGGCGGTATAGGAGAAATGCCAATTTTAACTGAGCCATTATTGCCAAATGCTTTAACTAATTTACCATCAAGCTTGTTAATAGAATAAATACCATTTTTATTATTTGTAAAAAAAATTCTCTCATCATTAATGTCTTTTGTGTTTTTCCATAAAATTATTCCTCTTCTAGCAGCTAGACCTTCTTTAACTTTAAATTCCCATAACTTTTTTCCGTTAATTCCATTTAAAGCTACAATGCTGTTTGCGGCGTCTGAAGTGTAAATAACTCCTTTATTGAAAATAGAATTAGATTGAATGTTGTTAAACCCTGATGAGCCTGGTCTAACACTTGACTTATAGGTCCATGCCAGTTCTAAATCAGAAACATTTTTGATATTAATGGATTTATAACCAGAAAATCGCGTGGAGGAATAATTTCCATGACTTTTAAACCAATTATTTTTAATTTCATAGTAATCAGAATTTTTTTTTGGAATACTAAAATTGTTTTCCTTGGCAAATATATATTTTTCTTCAGGTAATTTAATTCTTTCAGAAAAGCTTTCGTAACCCCATCTGTCCTCATATGATGATGGAAATAAAGCTTTATAATAATAAAAATAGTAGTTTTTTAAAATATTTTTAAATTTTATAGAATATTTACTACTTAGATTTTTAGAGTCAAACTCTACTACACTTTTATTAATATAATGAGTATTAATCTTCAACATATCTAAGAAAAATAGAGAAAAGAGAGTTATAAAAAATATGAAAACACAAGAAAATGATAATTTTATTAATCTCATTAAATATACTATATTTCTATTTTTCTTTTAATCAAATATTGAATAAACATAATTGTGAAAAAAATTCTAATTTATAATTCTGGTGGAGGATTAGGTGACTCAATTCAGTTGATTACTTTGGTGCTAAGTCTTCAAAATCACTATAGGAAACTGGATCTTTACTACTTGGGTGCTCACAAGAACCATTTTTTAGGTGCGTTAAAAGAGTACAATATTAAGATTAAAACCCTTGATCTTAACTTAAGTTACTTTGGCTTTAGATGGTGGCATATATTATTTGTAAAAAAAAAATTAAAAAAAATACATACAGACACTTTTGATTTGATAATTGATTTACAAACAAAATTTAGAAACTCTTTTATCTTAAGTAGAATACCTCATAAACAATTTTATTCGACTACTTTTAAAAACTTTTTTTCTACAAAAAAAATTAAATTTAAATCAAAAAATTATATGGAAAATTTGCGTTTATTTTTAGATGAAAAGATTAAATCAATTAATTTTAATCATAAAAAACTTCCTAAAGAATTTTTAAAAGAAGCTAAAAGATTGCTTCCAAAAAATAATTACATAGGTTTTTCACTAACACAAGGAAATAAATACAGAAAGAAAAGTTGGTCAATTTATAAATTTATATCTCTTGCGAACAAAGTAACTAAGAAAAATAAGATTCCAGTTTTTTTTATAGAAAAAAATCAAGAACACATTATAGAAAAAATAAAAAATCAAGTTCCTTCTGCAATATTTCCTGAGTTAGACTCAAATCTATCATGTCCGGCTTTAGTTACAGCATTATCTGCCAGATTGGACTTGGCTGTGTCAATTGATAATGGAGTAATGCATATGATGGGTCTATCAAATATCCCTATGATTACTTTATTTGGACCTACAAATTCACAAAAATTTGCACCAAAAAATAATTACATGAAAATATTAGATAGTAAAATAATTTATAACAGTGAAGACATAAACATGATTACTGTTGACGATGTTTTTAATAAAATTTAATTTTTTAAAATTCTAATTTTTTTAAATTTAGCTAACGCGACTAATTCTTTATGAACGCGTTTAAGTTTTTCTTTTGAGGTGGATCTAGATACAATTGATATACCAACTTTTCCCAGTCTAAAAAAAGGATAGCTTCCAATGTCTACAAATTTCTTATATTTATTTTGAATTATACTAATTTTTGAAGCAACATTGCTTTCTACAGTAAAGAGATTTAATATTTTACTATGAGTTTTGGAACCTTTGATCAAATATTTTTTACAATTTTCAATCATTGAGTTTAAAATTGATGGAACTCCAGGAAAAGTTAAAACATTTTTTGTTATGAAACCTGGAGCTGCACTTGAAGGATTAAGAATTAATTTTGACCCTTTTGGCATTTTTGCCATTTTTTTTCTTCCGTCATTAAATTTTATTTTTCCATAATATTTTTCTAAAATTTTATATGCATCTTTATGGAATTCGTAGTTTACATTAAAAGCTTTTGAAATTGATTTAGCTGTAATATCATCATGAGTTGGTCCAATACCACCTGTTGTAAATACATAATTAAATTTTTTAGATAATGATAAAACATTATTTACTATTATTTTTTCAACATCAGGTATTATTCTTACCTCTTCAACTGTTATTCCACATTTTGAGTTTAACCAATTTGAAATAAAAGCTACATTTTTATCTTGTGTTCTACCTGATAAAATTTCATTGCCTATTATTAGTATGGAAGCATTTACTTTTTTGTTTTTTTTCTTCATAGAAGTAATAAATACATGAATTTTGAAAATAAATTAATATCAGGTCAATTAATAAAAAGATACAAACGTTTTTTTGTTGATGTTAAAATTAATGGTAAAATTATTACCGCACATTGTCCAAATACTGGGTCAATGTATGGTTTGTTAAAAAAAAATAATAAAGTTTGGTTAACTAAATCTAGCAATCCAAATAGAAAGCTGAAATATACCCTTCAGATAATTCAGGACAAAAAAACAAAAGTTGGTGTTAATACCCATCTAACAAATAAAATAGTACTTGAAGCTCTACAAGACAATTTAATAAAGATATTTGACAAAAAAATTGAAATAAAACCAGAAACTAAATTTGGAACAAATACTAGATTTGATTTTTTCATAACAAAAAATAATTCAAAAGCATTTATCGAAGTAAAAAATGTAACACTTTCTCGTAAAAAGGGTCTGGCAGAATTTCCTGATGCGGTTACTTCTAGAGGTCTCAAGCATATTAAGGAACTTATTAAAGCTTACAAAAAAGGTTACAAAATTTATATACTTTATTTAATTCAAAGAAATGATTGTAAATATTTTAAAATTGCAGAAGACATTGATCCTGAATACTCAGATTTGTTGTCAAAAGCTGTGAAAAAAAAGCTAAATGTACTTTGCTTTGATTGTAAATTTACATCAAAAGGAATAAAACTTAATCAAAAAGTGAAATTCTTAATTTAATGATATACGATATTGAAGAAACTTTTAAAAAAAGCAGAATAGCAGGTTCTATAGCTGCTGGAGCATTAGATGAGGTTGCAAAAATAGTAAAGCCAGGAATTTCAACTGATGAGATTGATAAAGTGTGTTACGAGTTCATAAATGATCATAAAGCTTACTCTGCTCCATTGTTTTATAGAGGTTTTCCTAAGTCTTGTTGTACTTCAACTAACCATGTCGTGTGTCACGGTATTCCATCTGAAAAAATTTTAAAGGAAGGTGACATAGTTAATGTAGATGTAACTGCTTACAAAGAAGGTTGGCACGGTGATACTAGTCGTATGTTTGAAATTGGTGAAATTTCTATTAAAGCAAAAAGATTAATTGAAACTACTTATGAGTCAATGATGCAAGCAATAAAGATTGTTAAAGAAGGAATTCAATTAGGTGATATTGGTTCAACTATTCAAAATCATGTTGAAGCTCAGGGTTTTTCTGTTGTTCAGGATTTTTGCGGTCATGGTATTGGTCAAGTTTTTCATAAAGAACCTAATATTCTTCATTACGGTAAAAAAGGAACTGGAGAAAGAATTAAAGCAGGAATGATTTTTACTATTGAACCAATGATTAATGTTGGAAATTACGAGACAAAAACTTTAAATGATGGATGGACGGCTGTCACAAAAGATAAATCTTTGTCTGCACAATTTGAACATACAATAGGTGTAACAAAAGATGGTTATGAAATTTTTACTCAATCCAATAAAGTTAATTCAAATTAAATGATTGAAAGATATTCCAGAAAAGAAATCAAAGCCATTTGGGATGACTACAATAAATACTCTATTTGGCTAGATATTGAACTAGCTGCTGCTGAATCAATGGAAAAATTTAAAATAATACCAAAAGGTGTTGTAAAAAAAGTTAAGTCAAAAGCAAAAATAAATGTAAAAAGAATTTTACAAATAGAGGATAAAGTTAAACATGATGTTATAGCCTTTCTAACTTCAATTACGGAAAAAGTAGGTAAGGAAGCAAGATACTTACATAAAGGAATGACTTCATCTGATGTCTTAGATACCTGTTTCAATTTACAGTTAAAACAGTCTGGTGAAATACTTTTAAAAGATATTGATGAGTTAATGCTGTCTATAAAAAAACAGGCTACAAAGCATAAATATACTTTATGCATTGGAAGAAGTCACGGTATTCATGCTGAACCAATAACATTTGGTTTAAAAATGTTAACTTTCTATCAAGAGTTTTTAAGAAATAAAAAACGTTTACAAAATTCTATTAAGGAGATTTCAACATGTGCAATTTCTGGGGCAGTTGGAACATTTGCTAATGTAGATCCTAGAGTTGAAAGTTATGTGGCAAAAAAATTAAAGCTCACTGTTGAACCTATATCTACTCAGGTAATTCCAAGAGATAGACACGCACAATTTTTTTCAACATTAGGAATTATTGCTAGCTCGATTGAAAGGTTTGCTGTTGAAATTAGGCACCTTCAGAGAACTGAAGTTTTAGAAGTTGAAGAATTTTTCGGCAAGAAGCAAAAGGGGTCATCTGCTATGCCACATAAAAAAAATCCAATCTTAAGTGAAAACTTAACTGGCTTGGCGAGACTGATAAGATCAACTGTCATCCCGGCATTAGAAAATGTTGCTCTATGGCACGAAAGAGATATCTCGCATTCAGCAGTTGAGAGAAACATAGGTCCTGATGCCACTATAGGATTAGATTTTGCCCTTTTAAGATTAAGCAATGTAGTTAGAAATTTAAATATCTATCCAAAAAATATGAAAAAAAATTTAAATATTACAAATGGAATATTTTTTTCTCAAAGAATTTTACTAGAACTGACGACGGCTGGATTTACTAGAGAAGATTCATATAAAATAGTTCAAAAAAATGCAATGGAAGCTTGGAAAGAAAATTCATCTTTTTATGAGAAAATTGTTTCAGATAAAAAAATTACAAATAAAATACCTGTTAATAAACTAAAAAAACTATTCGATTTTAGTTACCATATAAAAAAAATTAATATAATTTTTAAAAGAAGTCTGAAAAAATAATCAAATGAATAAAGGTAACAAATTATACGAAGGTAAAGCTAAAATTATCTATGAGACAAAAGATAAAGACTTAGTTATTCAGCATTTTAAAGATGATGCAACCGCTTTTAATAATTTAAAAAAATCAAGTGTTGAAGGTAAAGGCGTCTTAAATAATAGAATTTCAGAATACATCTTTACGAATCTTTCTCAATGTGGAATTAAAACTCATTTAATTAAAAGATTGAATATGAGAGAGCAATTAATTAAAAAAGCAGAAATTTTTCCAATAGAATTTATTGTAAGAAACATTGCTACAGGTTCATTAACAAAAAGACTCGGTATACCTGAAGGATCTATTCTTGAAAAACCTCTATTAGAATATTGTTTTAAAAAAGATGAACTAAATGATCCCATTATATCTAAGGAACATATCTATACATTTGGTTGGGCTACAGAAAATGAGATAAACATCATAGATAAAATGACATTAAGAATTAATGATTTATTAGTTGGTTTATTTAGAGGTATTGGAATTAAGCTTGTTGATTTTAAAATTGAATACGGAAAAACATGGAACAAAGACTTGGAACAAAAAGAAATTGTTTTAGCTGATGAAATAAGTCCAGATACGTGCAGGCTATGGGACTCTAAGACTGAAAAAAAATTAGATAAAGATAGATTTAGAAAAGACTTAGGTAACATTATACAAGGTTACCAAGAAGTTGCTAGAAGATTAGGAATATTATCAGAAGAAACAAATATAAGTGAAGTTAATTTTGGTAAAACTGCATCAATAAAATTTAAAAAAAAATAATTTGAAATTCTCAATTACTGTCACACTTAAAAAAGATGTATTAGACCCTCAGGGTAAAGTTGTACAAAATACGCTCATTAATATGGGTTTAAATTTAAACAATATCCGCCAAGGTAAATACTTTGAAGTTGACGTAAATGAAAAAGATCAAACAAAAGCTGAGAAAAATGTTGATGAAATGTGCAAAAAGCTTTTAGCAAATCTAATTATTGAAGACTATAAAATAAATAAATTAAAATGAAATCATCTGTAATAGTTTTTCCCGGCTCTAATTGTGACAGAGATATAGCCGTAGCTTTGGAAAAAATGAAATTTACAAATCAAATGGTTTGGCATAAAGAAACTAAACTTCCAAATTCTGACTTAATAGTTTTACCAGGAGGTTTTTCTTATGGTGATTATTTAAGATCAGGTGCTATTGCTGGAAAATCATTAATTATAGATGAGGTTATAAAAGCAGCTAAAAGAGGGTGTTTAATTCTTGGTATATGCAATGGTTTTCAAATTTTAACAGAAACTGGTTTGTTAAAAGGTACATTGTTAAGAAATAGAAATTTAAAGTTCATCAATAAAAATGTTCAAATAAAAGTTATGAATAATGAAACAAAATTTTCTAACAAGTATAAAAAGAATGAAGTTTTAAAAATTAATATTGCTCATAATGAAGGGAATTATTTTACAGACAATAATCATTTAAAAGAATTAAAAGATAATAATTTAATAGCTTTTAAATACTGCGATCAGAAAGGAAATGTCGATGATCATTCAAATCCGAACGGATCATTAGAGAATATTGCTGGAGTCTATAATGCCAAAAAAAATATTTTAGGAATGATGCCTCATCCTGAAAGAATGATTGATAAATTAATCTCAAATACTGACGGAACAAACTTATTTTCAAGTTTGCTAAACTAATATTGATGAGAATAACTAATCAAATAATTGAAAATCATGGTTTAAAATCTCAAGAGTTTAAAGATATTAAAAAACTATTAAAACGAGAACCAAATTTATTAGAGCTAGGAATTTTTTCTGCTATGTGGAATGAGCACTGTTCTTACAAGTCTTCTAGATTACATCTTAAAAAACTACCTACTAAGGGTAAACAAGTTATTCAAGGACCTGGAGAAAATGCTGGTGTTATTGATATTGGTGATAATGATGCAATCGTGTTTAAAATTGAAAGCCACAATCACCCATCTTTTATAGAACCTTATCAGGGTGCTGCTACAGGTGTAGGTGGAATATTAAGAGATGTATTTACCATGGGTGCAAGACCTATAGCTTTATTAAATTCAATACATTTTGGTTCACCTTCCCACCCTAAAACTAAAAGCTTATTAAATGGTGTTGTTTCAGGTATTGGAGGATATGGAAATTGTATCGGAATACCAACAGTTGCTGGTGAAACCAAATTTGATGAAACCTATAATGAAAATAATCTAGTAAATGCAATGGCTGTTGGTCTCGCAAAAAAAGATAAAATATTTTATTCAAAAGCCAAGGGAATAAATAAGTCTGTAGTTTATGTTGGGTCAAAAACAGGTCGTGATGGAATACATGGTGCATCAATGGCTTCTGCTGAGTTCGATGAAAATACAGAAGAAAAAAAACCAACAGTTCAAGTTGGAGACCCGTTTACAGAAAAATTATTAATGGAGGCATGTTTAGAATTAATGAAAGATAATTCCATAATTTCAATTCAAGATATGGGTGCAGCTGGTTTAACTTCTTCAAGTGTAGAGATGGCTTCTAAAGGATCCGTAGGTATTGAGCTTGATTTAGATAAAGTCCCTTGTAGGGAGGAAAATATGACACCCTATGAAATGATGCTTTCTGAAAGTCAAGAACGTATGTTAATAATTTTAGAAGAAGGTAAAGAGAAAGCTGCAAAAAAAATATTCGATAAATGGGATCTTGATTTTGTTATAATTGGAAAAACTACAAACACCAATAATCTTACGTTAAAATTTAATAATAAAATTGAAGGTGAGATACCTATTGAAGCACTGGCGGCTAAAGCTCCAATATATGATCGAAAATGGGTAAGAAAAAAAGTTAAAAGTAATAAAGTTGAATTAAAAAAATTAAAAAAAATTACAATTGAAGATGCTTTGTTAAAAATTTTATCCTCTCCCGATCACTCAAATAAAAATTGGATAACAGAACAATTTGATCAAACAGTAATGTGTGATACTGCACAAAAATCAGGCTCTGATGCAGCAATAATTCGTATTCATAATAAAGATAAAGCTATAGCTGTTTCAGTAGACTCATCTGCAAATTATTGCAAATCACATCCATTAACAGGTGGAAAACAAATCGTCTGCGAAAATTGGAGAAATTTAATATCTGTTGGAGCAAAACCGTTAGCCATAACTAACTGTTTAAATTTTGGAAATCCAGAAAATGAAAATATAATGGGTGAATTTGTAGAATGTCTTGAAGGTATTAAGGAAGCTTGTGAGTTTTTAAATTATCCAGTCGTTTCAGGTAATGTATCTCTTTATAATGGTACAAATCAAAAAAACATTAGCCCAACACCAGTAATAGGTGGCGTTGGTTTAATTCAGAAATTATTCAAGCCTATGGGTATTAATTTTAAAAAAGATAATAGCACAATAGTAATAGTTGGAAAAACATTTGGGCACTTGGAGATGAGTTCTTTTTTAAAAGAAAATTACTCAATTACAGATGGAATACCACCTGAAATAAATCTGTTAAATGAAAAAAATAATGGAGAAAATGTTTTGAGTCTAATTCAAGAAAATCTAGTGCTATCATCACATGATGTGTCTAATGGTGGTCTAATAATTGCTTTAAGCGAAATGTCCATTGCTTCTGATTTCGGAATAAAAATTCAAAAACCAAAAAAATTAACAAATTTATACGAATATTTTTTTGGCGAAGATCAAGGTAGATATATTTTAGAAATTGATCAAAAAAATATTAAGAAAGTTGAAAAAAAACTCAAAGAAAATAATATTTACTACGAAAATATTGGAAACACTCAAAAAGACTACTTCGAAATTGAAGATGAGCTTAAAATTAATGTTAAAGAGTTATTTAAAATTAATAATGAATGGTATAATAAGTTTTGATGCCTTTACCAATTGATCAAATAAAAAACCTTATTAAAGAGTCTATTCCAGATGCGTCCATTGAAATTAAAGATTTAATGGGGGACAATAATCATTATGCGGCGATTATTAAATCCTCAAAATTTAATAATTTAAGTAAAATAGAACAACATAAATTAGTGTATAAATCCTTAAAAGGTAAAATGGGAAATGAACTACATGCTCTATCAATAACTACAGAAGGAAAATAATGGAACAAAATGAAAAAATAAAAAATTTGATAAATGATAATGACGTATGTTTGTTTATGAAAGGAACGCCAGATGCTCCTCAGTGTGGTTTTTCTATGGCTGTATCAAATGTTCTTAAACATTTAAATATAAATTTTAAGGGTATTAACGTTCTTGAAGATGAAAACCTAAGACAAGGTATAAAAGAATTTAGTGACTGGCCTACTATACCTCAATTATACGTCAAAAAAGAATTTATAGGTGGCTGCGATATTGTTAAAGAGATGTTTGAAAAAGGTGATTTAAAAAAACTTTTTGAGGAAAAAAAAATAATTTAATTTATTTTTTTTTTATAAAACAAATATCAGAATCTTTTAAATTTCCCTTGTAAATATCTATTTTCCTAATCGTGTTCATTAAATATTTTTGATCTTCTTGATTAATTATTGTTGAATTACAATATGTTTTACTTATTAAATTTTTTAAAAACTCATCAACTAGAATATGTTCTACATTCCTATTATATTTATAATAGTTAGGATGCTTAAAATCTTCTATGATAAAAATTCCATCATCCTTTAAAAATTTAAAAAATAAATTTAAACTAATAAGAATATCTTTTAAATTATGTGAGCCATCATCTATAATTAAATCAAAATGAGCAAACTTATGTTGATTGAAGATTTTTGTTAATGATTTTTGTACTTTATTTCTATTATTAATATCAATGCCGAAAACATGAATATTTTTTGACTTAAATTTAAAATTTGAAATATTAACATCAAAACAAAAAACATTAGAATTTGGAAAATATTTTACAAAAGCTGCTGCTGAGGCCCCTGCATAAGAGCCTATCTCTAAAATATTAATTTTATGATTTATTAATCCATTAAGTTGATTTGTGTAAAAACTTGAATAGCCATGGCCTTGTCTATTTCCTTTTTTAAAAATATTTGCTTTATCACTTCCGTAATAATGAAACAGTTCATCAAGAGATTTGTTTGATATATTGTCCGTATCTATGGAAACTTTTTTCTTAAAGTTGTAAATTATGTTTCTTTTAAAAAGGCTAAAAAAATTCAATTATCTTGAGTAATATTCGATAACTAAACTTGGTTCCATAATTACAGGGAATGGGACTTCAGAAAATTTTGGCACTCTTACTAGTTTAGCTGTTTTATTTTTATTATCGAGTTGAATATATTCAGGTACATCTCTTTCTTTATTTTGAAGCGAACCATCGATTATTGTAAGTTTCTTTGATTTTTCTCTAATTTCAATTAAATCAGTATCTTTAACAATGTAGCTGGCAATATTAACTCTTTTTTTATTTACGGTAATGTGGCCATGATTAATCATTTGTCTTGCGGAAAAAACTGTTTGAGCAAACTTAGCCCTATAAATAACCGTGTCTAACCTACTTTCCAATAGAGCAATTAAATTTTCTGTTGTATCACCTCTTTTTGATAATGCTTTTCTGTAAATATTTCTAAATTGTCGTTCATTTATATTGCCATAATAAGCCTTTAACTTTTGCTTAGCCTGTAACTGAATGCCGTAATCTGTTGGCTTTCCTCTTTTATTTTGTCCATGCTGTCCCGGAGGGTAGGCTCTAGAGTTAAAAGGACTTTTTGGTCTGCCCCAAATATTAGCTTTTAATCTTCTGTCTACTTTATGTTTAGATTTAAGTCTTTTTGTCATGTTTAATAAGATGGTGTTTACAGGGTTTAGGGTCTATTTGTCAATTATGGTTTATTACTTTTTTTGTTCAAAGTGCTGATAATACTGGCTAAAATCCTCAATTCTTTATCATTTGGCTCCAATCTATAAATTAAGTTATTTATATTTAGCATCATTGACTGTTTCTTTTCCTTTGGTAGAAAAAATTTTTTATCTTCAAGCAAGTTACATAAATGTTTAATTAATACATTAATTTTAGATTTAGAAGAAATAACTAAATTTGATTTTCTGTTTTTGAATAATTTCTCATTAAAAGTTTTAAAAATTTCATAGCAAATAACAGTTACAGAGTGTGATAGGTTCAAAGACTTAAATTTAAGTGAAGTTGGTATTTGTAGAATATAATTAGAAAAAGATAAATCTTGATTGGATAAACCAGATGCCTCAGGTCCAAACATTAGTCCAATATTAGAATTTTTTCTTTTTTTAACTATGTTTAAAAAATTTTTTAAAGAAATATGTTTTTTATTAATATCTCTTCGTCTAGCGCTTAAGGATATAACAATATCAAAGCTATTAATTGCTTCTTTAGTTTCATTAAAAACTTTTGCATTGTTGATTATATCAAAAGCTCCAACAGATGTAGCTTTTGCTTTATGATTTGGAAAGTTGATTTTTGGAGAAACAATATGAAGTTTATTAAAACCAAAGTTTTTCATTGATCTTGCGCAAGCACCGATATTCTCGCCTAATTGAGGTTTTATTAATATAACTCCAAATTTATTTTTCATTTAAATTTGCCGGTGCTTTTTCTTTATAGAGTTTATAATCCAAACTATCTATTAGTGCTTTAAAAGAAGCTTCAATTATATTTGGTGACACTCCAACAGTAAACCAGCTCACGCCAGTTTTATCTGTGCTTTCTATTAAAACTCTGGTTGTAGCCTCTGTACCGGTGTTTAAAATTCTTACTTTATAATCTAATAATTTTAAATCAGAAAAGAAATTGTAATACTTTTCTACTTTTTTAAAGTTTGATCTTATTGCGTTATCTAATGCATTTACTGGACCATTTCCCTCACCACTACACTCAATTTTTTTTCCATCAATTAGAAATACTACATCAGCTTTTGTCAAAATCTTTTCAGCTTTAGAAACATTAACATTATAGCTATCTACTTTTAAATATTCTGGAACTTTGCCAAGTAAACGATTAGCTAATAATTCAAATGAAGCATCAGCGCCATCATAAGAATATCCGCTAAACTCTCTTTCTTTAACTTCATCTAAAATTTTTTGTACTTTAGGATCCTTTGAGTCAATTTTGACTCCATAATTTTCCAATCTAGATAAAATATTTGATCTACCCGCTTGATTGGAAACAATGATATTTCTATGATTGCCTATTAATTTTGGATCTACATGTTCATAAGTTTTAGGATCTTTTTGAACGGCTGAAACATGCAAACCGCCTTTATGAGAAAAAGCCGAGGCACCTACATATGGTAGGTTTTTATTAGGTTTTCTATTTAAAATTTCATCTAGCAATCTTGAACATTCGGTTAACGTGGATAGTTTATTTTTATTTATATTTAGATCATATTTATCACTAAATGTTTTTTTTAAGGAAAGTGTGGGTATAACTGACATTAAATTTGCATTTCCACATCTTTCTCCAAGCCCATTAATAGTTCCTTGCACTTGTCTAACACCTGCTTGTATAGCTGTAAGAGAATTTGCTACAGCATTCTCAGTATCATTATGCGCATGAATTCCTAAATTTTTGCCAGGAATTACTTTTGTTACTTTAGAAACTATTTCTCCAACTTCATGTGGAAGAGTTCCGCCATTTGTATCACATAAGACTAACCATTTAGCACCTTGATCAAAAGCATGTTTAAGACAATCTAAAGCGTAGTTTGGGTTAGATTTGTAACCATCAAAAAAATGTTCTGCATCAAATAGAAATTCTTTCCCATTTTTAACAATATGTTTAGCTGTATCTCTAATATTTTCTAAGTTATCATTATTATTAATACCTAATGCAATTTTAACATGAAAATCCCATGCTTTTCCGACAACACAAACAGCAGGACAAGAAGCGTTTATTAAAGGAGATAAAGATGGATCATTTTCTGCACTTCTACCTGTTTTTTTGGTCATTCCAAAAGCTGTAAAAATACTTTTTCCTAAGTTTAAAGGTTTAGAAAAAAACTCAGTATCAATAGGATTTGCTCCCGGCCACCCACCTTCAATATAATCAACACCAACTGCAGATAAAACTTTTGCTATTTTATTTTTATCTTCGACTGAGAAATCAACACCTTCAGTTTGAGCTCCGTCTCTTAAAGTGGTGTCAAAAATAAATATTTTTTCTTTGCTCATTTATACTTCCAAGTAGTTTTATCTTTTTGATCCTCAATAATTACACCTTTATCAAGTAATTCATTTCTAATTTTGTCTGCTAATTTAAAATCACCTTTTTTCTTAGCCAACAATCTTTCATTAATCTTTTGTAAAATAAATTTTTCTGAAATATCTGTATTTGATTTTTTAAAATCATCCCACTGTTTTTTATCAAAATCGAATAGACCTAATAATTTACACGCACTATTAAAAGTTTTTTTACTTTTTTCATCGCCTTTGTTTGCATTGTTATAAAGTTCGTGGATTTTAGCAATAAACCCAGGTGTATTTAGATCATCTAAAAGAGTTTCTGCTTCATTTAAAGGAACTTCAGTTTCTGATTTATCAAACTGACTATACCATTTGTCAATTGTAGCTTTTTGACTTTCTAATAGCTTGTCATTCCAATCAAGAGGTTGACTGTAATGTGCGCTTAACAAAGCAAGTCTTACTACTTGGCCTGAATATTTTTTTATTGCACTAGAAATACTTACAATATTACCTAATGACTTAGACATTTTTTCATTGTTAATAGTTACAAATCCGTTGTGAACCCAATAATTTGAAAATTTATCAGTAGAATTATTACAACAAGACTGGGCAATTTCATTTTCATGATGAGGAAAAATCAAATCTAATCCACCACCATGTATGTCAAACTGCTTTCCAAGATATTTTTCACTCATTACGGAACATTCTAAATGCCATCCGGGTCTCCCTCTTCCCCACGGGGAATCCCAGCCTGGATCAACATCTCTGGATGGTTTCCATAAAACAAAATCCATCGGATTTTTTTTTAAATTAGATACTTCAATTCTTGATCCTGATTTTAGTTCATCTAAATTTTTATTTGATAACTTTCCATAATTCTTAAATGAAGTAACAGAAAAATAAACATGTCCATCAGATTCATAAGCAAATTTCTTTTCTATCAAAGACTTTATCATCTCTATCATTTCTTGAATATGATCTGTTGCTTTAGGTTCTGTTGTAGGCTCCAAACAGTTTAAAGCTTTACAGTTTTCATGAAAGATTTTTGTAACTTCTTTTGTTATTTCGTTTATTGGCTTGTTAATTTTCTTTGAAGTTTCAATTATTTTGTCATCGATATCAGTAATGTTCCTCACATAATTAACATTTTTATAAACTAATTTTAATACCCTGAATAAAGTATCAAAAACTATAAGTGTTCTTGCATTTCCTACATGAGGGTTGTTATATACAGTTGGACCACATGCATACATTGTGATTTGTTCAGGATTTATTGGTTTAAATAATTCTTTTTTTCGAGTTAAAGAATTAGTAATTTTTAAATTATGATTCATTAAATTTACAAACTGGTATTGGATCCATTTTATGAAGATTTTTTTTTCTAATTTCTAGATATTTTTTATAGTTTGGGTCTTGTTTATTTTCCATAGCTTTTTCTAACTCAGAATAAGTCATGCCTAGTTGATCAGTATCATTTCTACCATCATTCCACAGTCCATCTGTGGGTTCAGCATCAACAATTTTTTGAGATACACCTAAATGTTTTCCAAGCTCCCAAACCTGAGTCTTCTTACAGTCTGCGATAGGAGAAATATCTACTCCTCCATCTCCGTATTTAGTGTAAAAACCTACTCCAAAATCCTCTACTTTGTTACCTGTGCCAACTACAATTCCTGAATTAGCAGCTGCAACTTGGTAAAGCGTAGCCATTCTTAATCTTGCACGTGAATTTGCAAAACCATGTTCATTATTAAACTCATTAAGAGTTGTTTCAAAATTTCTAAATACATTTTCTAATTCTAAAATTTTATGTTCAACATTTTTAAATTTACTCATTAACCAATTTGCGTGTTCAATGCTTAAATCATGTTGTGATTTAATCTGCTTAATCGGCATACTAAGGACAATTGTTTTTCTTTTAGTTAAAGCACAAAGCGTACTTACAACTGAGGAGTCTATACCTCCTGAAATACCAACAACTAATGATTTGGGTTCAAAAGAAGTTGTGTCACAATAGTTGTTTATCCAATCAACAATAATTTTCTCTCTTTTTTCTACATTCATAATAACCTATCTGATCCTTTTCAGGATTCTGTCTTAATGATTATATAATAATCATTAAGATGCTGCTTTAATAATATTTTTTGAATATTTAGAATTTTTCTTTATTTCTTCAGAAATTAAGAAAGCTAACTCTAATGCTTGTGACGCATTTAGTCTCGGATCACAATGAGTCCTATATCTATTAGATAAATCTTCATCAGAAATTTTTTGAGCCCCACCCGTACATTCAGTTACATCTTGACCAGTCATTTCTACGTGTAACCCACCAGCATAACTTCCTTCTGCATGATGTACGCCAAAAACATTTTTTACTTCTTGAAGTACACTGTCAAAAGGACGAGTCTTTAAACCTGTAGCAGCTTTGATTGTATTACCGTGCATTGGATCGCAAGACCAAATTACTTTTAAGCCTTCCTTTTTAACCGCTCTTATTAATTTAGGTAAATAACCTTCAACTTTATTTGCACCAAATCTTGATATTAGTGTAATTCTACCAGCTTCATTTTTAGGATTTAAAATATTACATAAATTTATTAATTCTTCTGGTTTAAGAGTTGGCCCGCATTTAATTCCAATTGGGTTTTCTATACCTCTACAAAATTCTACGTGAGCTCCATCTGGCTGTCTTGTTCTATCGCCAATCCAAACAAAATGAGCTGATGTATCATGATACTCACCGGTTGTTGAATCAACTCTCGTCATTGCTTCTTCAAAAGGTAAAAGTAAGGCTTCGTGAGAAGTATAAAAATTTACGGTTCTTAATTTACGATTTGTATCTGGATTAATTCCACAAGCTTCCATAAAAGACAAAGCGTCACTAATTTTATCTTCTATATCTTTATATTTACCTTTAGTTTTTTCATTTATAAAACCTAAATTCCATAAATGAACTTGTCTTAAATCTGCAAAACCACCTTGAGAAAATGCTCTAATTAAATTTAAAGTTGATGCAGCTTGAGAATAAGCTCTGAATAATCTTTTTGGATCAGGAATTCTTGCGCTTTCAGTAAATTCTGTTCCATTAATATTATCACCTAGGTAACTTGGTAATTCTTTATCACCTTTTTTTTCTACAGGTGAACTTCTTGGTTTTGAAAATTGACCAGCAATTCTTCCAACTTTAACAACCGGCATAGAAGCGGAATAAGTTAAAACCAAAGACATTTGTAAAATGGCTTTTAATGTATCTCTGATGTTATCTGGATGAAATTCAGCAAAACTTTCTGCACAGTCACCACCTTGCAATAAGAAAGCCTTACCTTCAACAACATCTGCTAAAGATTTTTTTAGTGATCTTGTTTCCCCTGCAAAAACCAAAGGAGGATATTTTTTTAGTTTACCTAAAACCATATCCAGTTCTTTCTTATCTGTATAAACAGGTAAGTGTTTTGCTGGAAATTTTGTCCAGTTATTTGGATTCCATTTTTTCATATTCAACCTGGGATATATATAGAGTATTGAGTAAAATTATTCAATACAATGTAAGTTAATTTTTTATTAATTAGGATTTTTTTTTAAAAAATCTATGTATTCGACAACTTTTTGATAATCATCATCGACGATATCTTTATAGCTTAGACCAAATTTTTTTTTCACACAAAGAGCAACATGCGCGTATGCATTTCTTCCTCTGGGATGATTTGGATGGTCAGGAAGTTTATTCTGTAAATAATCGCCAGCTTCCTGTATCATTTTCCACAGTTTACTTGCGTTTTCTTTATTCAATGTATTTTATTTATATGTATCTACTTTTTTGTTTAATGAAATGATATTTAACTCAATACTAAGTCTTGGATATTTATTTTTAAATAATTTTTTTATTTTTTGAAGTGACTCTTTGTGAATATGTGTTTCAATATCATCCGAAAATATTTTTTTTCCATTAATGATTTTGGCCGCACCACAATCACGGTGATTAATAACTATGAGTTTTTTAATATGATGTAATTTAATTGATGTCTCTATATTATCCCAAAATGTTTTATGCCATTTCTTGAATTTTTTATTTGTAACACCTAATGAGGCTCCTGCTATTGTAAAAGAACTATATTTTCCTGTTAATTTTTTTTTCTTTAAAAAATTATAAACTATTGGCTGGAATCTCGGGTCCATACAAGACAAAACCATTGCTTTGTAATTTGATTTCATTTTATTCAACAGTAACTGATTTTGCTAAGTTTCTTGGTTTATCAACATCACAATTTTTTAATAGCGCAACATGATAAGCTAACAATTGTAGTGGTAAAGTTAACAATATGGGTGATAATAAATTATCTAAACAAGGTACTCTCAAACCAAATCTTATATTTTCATTTAAAGACTCTTTTTTATTATCTGTAATAAAAAGAATTTTTCCCCCTCTCGCTATGACTTCCTGCATATTAGAAAGTGTTTTTTCAAAATATTTATCTTTAGGCGCTAAAATTATTACTGGAAGACCTTCTTCAATTAATGCAAGTGGTCCATGCTTCATTTCACCTGCTGGATAACCTTCTGCATGCAAGTAAGATAATTCTTTTAATTTTAAAGCCCCTTCTAAAGCAATTGGAAATGAAGAGCCTCTTCCTAAAAACATTGATCCTTTTGCAGAAAGAAATTCTTTTGCCATAAGTTGCACATTACTTTCTATGTTAATGCATTCTTTAATAGCCTCCGGTAGTTTTTTTAAATTATTTATATTTTTCTCATACGTTTTCTCATCAATGTCTTTTCTTACGATAGCAAGCTTTAAACATAAAATATAAAGAACTGTTAATTGACCTAAAAATGCTTTAGTAGAAGCAACACCAATTTCAGTACCAGCATGAATAGGCAAAACCCAATCAGAATTTCTAGCGATTGTACTTTCTATAACGTTTACAATTGAGCATGTTTTAACATTATTTTTTTTACATAAATCTAAAGCTGCCGCTGTATCAGCTGTTTCTCCCGATTGTGAAACAAAAATATAAAGATTTTTAGAATTAAATTTTAATTTTCTATACCTAAACTCAGATGCAATATCTATTTCAACATCAATAGTTGTTAATTCTTCAAACCAATATTTTGCCGTTAAGCAAGAGTTATAAGCTGTTCCACATCCAACTAAAACAATTTTGTTTATATTATTTGGTTCAATGGGAAAATTAATAATATTGATATTTTTTTTAAGACTATCAACATACTCACTTATGCAGTTTTTAATAGTAATTGGTTGTTCGTAAATTTCTTTTAACATGAAGTGTTTATATTCACCCTTGTCTATTGAAGTCTTGCTGTCTGACATTGTGTGTATTTTTTTATTAACTTTTTTAAGACTTTCATCATAAAAACTAACTTGGTCTTTTGTTAAAACACATAATTCTCCATCGTCTAAATAAGAAATTTTGTTTGTCATAGATTTTAAAGCATAAGAATCTGAGCCTATGTAATTTTCCTCTTTAGAATAACCAACAGCTAGAGGACTTCCTCTTCTTGCTCCTATTATTATATTTGAAAAATTTTTAAATATAATTCCGAGCGCAAAACTTCCTTTTAATTTTTTTAATGTTTTATAAACGGATTTTAAAGGCTCATTTTCCTTAAGAGCTTCTGTTATCAAAAGTGTAATAACTTCTGTATCTGTTTGCGATTTGAACTTTAACCCCTTTGATACTAACTCCCTTTTAATTTCATCTGAATTTTCTATAATTCCATTGTGAACAACAGAAACTTGCTCTGATGAATGAGGATGAGCATTAACTATATTAGGAACCCCATGTGTTGCCCACCTAACATGACCTATACCTATATTTCCCTTAGATGGAGTCTTAAATAAAATTTTTTCTAACTCTTCTACTCTACCAGAGCACTTTTTTTCATTAATACTGTCTTCCGTTAAGGTTGCTAAACCAGCTGAGTCATAACCTCTGTATTCTAATTTTTTTAAAGAATTTATTATATTTATTGAGACGGGCTTATTACTCGCTATACCAATTATTCCACACATTATTTTCTTTTTTTTCTTTTATAATTTTTAATTTCAACTTGTGATGATCTTGTGATTGCTAAAGATTTTTTCTTAACATTTTTTGTAATCACTGATCCTGCTCCAACAACGCTATCTTTATCGATTTTTACTGGCGCGACTAATGATGAATTTGATCCAATAAAAACATTATCAGATATTTTTGTTTTAGATTTTTTTACACCATCATAATTACAAGTTATTGTACCAGCACCGATGTTAGAATTTTTGCCTATTGATGTATCACCAATGTAAGATAGATGGTTAACTTTTGAGTTGATATTTATACTTGTTTTTTTTGTTTCAACAAAATTTCCTATTTTCGTATTTTTTTTCAAAATTGTACCCGGTCTTAACCTCGCGTAGGGACCGACGATAACATTTTTTTCAATTTTAGTACCTTCGATATGAGTAAAAGATTTTATATATGAATTATCCCCTACTTTTACCTTTGGTCCAAACACAACATAAGGTTCTACGGTTACATTTTTTCCAAATGAAGTATCCTGAGATAAAAAAATTGTTTCAGGTGCAATTAAATTAACTCCTTTTGATAATGCTTTATTTCTCAAAAGTTCCTGGGAAAGTCTATAAGAATTAGCTTTATTTAATTTATTATTTGTTTTCATTTAAAAATTCTTTACATTAATAATGGTACTGAAATAAGTCACAAAATATTTCTTTTTAATACTTTTAAAATGACTCAAATTTATACAATTCTTTTTGATTTAGATGGCACAATTGTGAATACAGCACCTGATTTAATGGCTGCCCATAACCACGTAATGAAAAAATTCGGTCACGAAGAAAAAGAAATGTCAGATATAAAATCTTTAGCTGGTAAAGGTGCCTGGGTAATGATGCAAAGATCTTTTAAAGAAGAAATAAAGGATGAAAAAATTAAAAAGGCGATGACTAAAGAATTTATTGATTTCTATGCAAAAAATATTGATCAAAATAGTAAACCATTAAATGGTGCTGTCGAATTTTTTGATTGGGCTAAAAATAAAAATATCTCAATGGCAGTTTGTACAAATAAACAAGAACGTTTAGCCATAGATCTTTTAAAAAAATTAGATCTTTATAAATATTTTGAATATGTTGCTGGTAGCGATACTTTTTCTTTTAACAAACCTGATCCAAGGCATTTAACTGATGTTGTTGAAATCATCGGTGGTGATTTAAAAAAAACTATAATGGTTGGAGATAGTGAGGTTGATGCTAACTCTGCTCACAATGCTAACTTACCATTTATTTTAGTTAAAGATGGCTACACAGAAAAAACTGAAAAGGAAATTAAACACAACGACTTAATTTCTGACTTTGTTGAGTTTGAAAAAATTATAGAAAAATATTTATGATTACCTTTGCTCTGTTTACAGCATTAGCAACTTTTTATTTTACTATGTTTATTACACCAGGTCCCAATAATGCTATGCTAACTGCATCTGGTATGAAATTCGGTTTTATAAGAACCTTGCCTCATGCAATTGGAATTCCTATAGGGCACATTTTACAAATTG